>RCNH01000628.1_pt1 | contig 24270 bp, 27 predicted proteins | sample 2041161 | NCBI WGS metagenome assembly RCNH01 (sample SAMN09708215, study PRJNA481090) | Feces metagenome, whole genome shotgun sequencing project. | biome: feces | host: Leptonychotes weddellii | place: Antarctica: Sion Island | collected 2010-03-01 | reverse complement strand
CAGGCAATCGTTGAGAAGAACGATATCAATACGTTGCCCGTGGACAGCATCTATACCCCTGTGCTCAAGGTGAACTACAACGTGGAGAACACCCGCGTTGGTCAGATCACCGATTACGATAAACTGACCCTTGAGATTTGGACCGACGGTACGATCAGCGCAAAAGAGGCTGTCAGCCTGGCTGCGCGCGTACTGACCGAGCACCTGAACCTGTTCGTCAATCTGTCTGAGCAGGTCGCCGGTGTGGACATCATGGTTGAAAAGCCGGACCAGGATAAGAGCAAGGCTCTGGAGATGACTATCGAAGAGCTGGATCTGAGCGTCCGTTCCTTCAACTGCCTGAAGCGTGCTGGCATCAACACTGTTGAGGATCTGGTAAGCAAGACGGAAGATGAAATGATGAAGGTCCGTAATCTCGGCCGTAAGAGCCTGGAGGAAGTAGTAGCGAAGTTGGATTCGCTGGGCTTCCAGTTGAGCCAGGACGATGACTGATTTATTATAAAAGGAGTGAAACGGGATGCCCGGTACTAGAAAGCTCGGTCGCGCTAGCGACAGCCGCAATGCTATGCTGCGCGCTATGGTGACCTACCTGTTGGAGAACGGCAAGATCGAAACCACCGTTCCCCGTGCCAAAGACGTTCGTTCTATGGCTGAAAAGATATCACCCTGGGTAAGAGCAGCGACCTGCACACCAAGCGTCAGGTTTACAGCTACATCACCAAGGAAGACGTTGCTAAGAAGCTGTTCGACGAGATCAGCCCCAAGTATGCTGACCGCAACGGTGGTTACACCCGCATCATCAAGATCGGTGTCCGCCGTGGTGACGCTGCTGAGATGGCAATCCTGGAGTTGGTCTAATTTATTAGACGGCACCATAATGCTGTGATCATAGAAGCCCTTTGACACTTGCTCAGAGGGCTTCTTTTTTGTTTTTGGGCAGGTAGGTATGCTATTAGGCAAAACACTTGTTTTGTCTAAATTTACGAAAAAAGTAAGTGTTTTCTATTTACTTACGACGAAAAATATGGTAATATACCTACTGCAAACAGAATAGCAACTTATCAAGAGCGGCAGAGGGGACAGGCCCTGTGAAGCCCGACAACCTGCATGAAAAATGTAAGGTGCCAAATCCTGCGGGAAACCGAAAGATAAGAGTGATGCGCTCAGGCTTTCGGCCTGAGCGCTTTTATTATCCTCAAAAAAGACAGTTGCCTTTCTGTACAACACCTGTTTTGTAGTATGAAAAGGAGAACGATTATGGCAAAACATTTCTTTACTTCCGAATCTGTTACCGAGGGACATCCCGACAAAATCTGTGACCAGATTTCCGATGCAATTCTGGACAATATTCTGGAAAATGATCCCGCAGCACGTGTTGCTTGCGAAACCTGCGTTTCCACCGGTTTGGTCCATATCATGGGCGAAATCACCACTTCCTGCTATGTGGATTTCCAGAAGATCGTGCGTGATGTTGTACGTGATATCGGTTACACTCGTGCAAAGTTTGGCTTTGATGCAGATACCTGCGCTGTGATTTCTAACATCGACGGCCAGAGCCCTGACATCGCTATGGGCACCAACGACGAGGTTGGCGGTGCAGGCGACCAGGGTATGATGTTCGGCTACGCTTGCGATGAAACTCCTGAGCTGATGCCTATGCCCATCAGCCTGGCTCATAAGCTGAGCAAGAAGCTGACCGAGGTACGCAAGAGCGGCCTGCTGGACTACCTGCGTCCCGATGGCAAGAGCCAGGTTACTGTAGAGTACGTGGACGGCAAGCCCGTACGTGTTGACACCGTGGTTATTTCCAGCCAGCACAGCGAGGAGATTTCTACTGAGCAGCTGCGTGCAGACATTCTGGAGCACGTTATCAAGGCTACTATTCCCGCTGAGCTGATGGACGAGAATACCAAGTTCCACATCAACCCCACCGGCCGCTTTGTTGTTGGTGGCCCTCAGGGCGACTCCGGTCTGACTGGCCGTAAGATTATTGTTGATACCTACGGCGGTTATGCACGTCACGGCGGCGGCGCATTCTCCGGCAAGGACCCCAGCAAGGTTGACCGCAGCGCTGCATACGCAACTCGCTGGGTTGCAAAGAACATTGTTGCTGCAGGTCTGGCAGCTAAGTGCGAAGTTCAGGTTGCTTACGCAATCGGCGTGGCAAAGCCTGTTTCCATCTTGGTTGATACCTTTGGCACCGGCGTTGTTGCTGACGATGTGATTGAAGCTGCAGTTGAAAAGGTCTTTGATTTGACTCCTGCTGCAATCATTCGTGATTTGGATCTGCGCAAGCCCATCTACCGCCAGTTGGCTGCTTATGGCCACATGGGTCGTGAAGAACTGGGCGTTAAGTGGGAATCCACTGACCGTGCACAGGCTCTGAAAGACGCAGTAGCAGCACTGTAAAAGTTTTAGATTGAACCACCCACAGAAATGTGGGTGGTTTTTTGGTATGATTCGTCCATATATGAGAAACCTATTGTAAAAACAGCTAGGATACCGACATTTTTTTGAAAATACCTGTGCAAGGCGCAGAAAATGAAAAACACTGTCGAAACCTTATGCCAAGTAGCAAAAAATGTGATAAAATGAAAATGAATGGTATAGTATAATACCCGTAAAATGGAATCATGAGACAAAAGGAGCTACACATATGGCTATGAATAACGTGAAACCAAAGGACTTTTTCGCCCCTAATGCGCAGGTTGCAGATTTAGCATTGATCGCCTGCCCCGGCGCTGAGGACTTGACCAACCTGATTGACCGCTACTTGGTTAGCTGGGCAAAAGAGGTAGGCTGCGATGCAGAGTCTTTCATTATCCCTTGTGACTGCCCTCGTTTCCAGAGCGGCGACGCAAAGGGCTTGGTTAAGGAGTCTGTGCGTGGCGATGATATTTATATCGTTGTGGACCCCGGCAACTACAGCGTCACCTACAAGCTGTTTGGCTACGAGAACCACCTGTCCCCGGACGACCACTTTGCAAACCTGAAGCGTATTATTCAGGCTGTTGCAGGTCGTGCACACCGTGTTTCTGTTATTATGACCAGCCTGTACGGCGGCCGTCAGCATCGCCGTATGGTGCGTGAAAGCTTGGACTGCGCAGTTGCTTTGCAGGAGCTGCAGACCATGGGCGTACAGAACATCATCACTTTTGACGCACATGACCCCCGCCTGCAGAACGCTGTCCCTCTGATGAGCTTCGACAACGTTATGCCCACCTATCAGGTATTGAAGTGCCTGCTGAACAATATCCCCGACCTGAGCTTTGATAAAAACGATTTTATGGTTATCAGCCCCGACGAAGGTGCTATCAACCGTAATATGTACTTCTCCAGCGTGCTGGGTTGCAACTTGGGTATGTTCTACAAGCGTCGTGACTACACCCGTGTTGTGAACGGCCGTAACCCCATTGTTGCTCACGAGTACTTGGGCGAGTCTGTTGAAGGCAAGACTGTCTTTATCGCTGATGACATCATTGCTTCCGGCGAGAGCATGCTGGAGGTTGCACGTGAGCTGAAGAAGCGTGGCGCAGCTCGCATCATTACGGACGCAACCTTCCCCCTGTTTACCGGCGGCTTGGAGAAGTTTGATAAGGCTTACGAAGAAGGCGTTATCACCGCAGTGGTTGGCACCAATGTAACCTACCGCACTCCTGAGCTGTTGAGCCGTGAGTGGTACTTCGATGCAGATATGTCCAAGTATATTGCATACTTTGTTGCTGCACTGAACCACGAGATGTCTGTTTCCAGCATCTGCGATCCTATTGAGAAGATTCAGGCTCTGCTTGAAAAAAACGGCCGTAAGATGGGCTAATTAGTATTCTGTAAGGAAAAAGGCATCCTCTGCCATCAGCGGAGGGTGCCTTTTTTATAAAATGCGCCACGAAATAAGCCGTTTAGCAAGCTTTATAAAAATAACAAAGTGCAGAGATAAAACGGTTTGCAGGCATATACCACCCAGAGTAAAGTTCTGGTAAAATCCGAAAAAAGCGCAAAAAATATACAAAATCTTTACCGTACATTATTATGTAATAGGGAAATTTGTGTAGCCAATTGATAATTCTTATGCTATAATAATCCCATACGTTGCTATTTAGACGAAGCTGCGAAAAACTGTGAGTATGTGTGGCTGAGTCAGCTGGCAATAGATGTATGGCTATAGGCCGAGTAAATCGGCAGACCAGAAAGGGATGGCATAGATGAAAATCGGAATTCAGGAACTGATTGTTATTGTAATTGTAGCAATGATTTTTATTGGCCCGGATAAACTGCCTGAGTATGCACGTACTGCAGGTAAGTGGCTGCGCCAGCTGCGCAGCTATACGGATACTGCTACAAAAGAAGTGAAGGAAATCACTGAGCCGTTGAAGGAAATGACAGAGCCGCTGAAGGAAATTACCGACCCGTTGAATGCTATTAAAAAGGATATTACTGATAGCGTAAGCGATGTAACCAAGAGCATCGATAGTATTGGTAAAGCTCCCTCCAAGACAGAGCAGGCAAAAAAGGCTGCTGCTGACGAGGAAGTTGTTGAGCTGGAAGAGGTTGCACAGCCTGCTGCAGAGCAATCTGCTGACGCTGCTGCCGCAATTGATGCCATTGGTACAGCGGCCGATGCACCTGCTGCAGAAGATAAGAAGGAAGCAACGGTATAATATGTGGCGCAACTGCCTGTGGCAGTGGCAATAAACTTAAATGATTGGCTTACCCGTGATACCCGGGCGGCCCCAAAAGGAGAGTATACTTATGAGAGTGAGCGCAAATGAACTGCTGATTGTCCTGCTGATTGTCCTGATTATTTTTGGACCCAAGCAGCTGCCCAAGCTGGGTAAGATGTTCGGTAAGACCATGAAGAACTTCAAGGACGGCATCAACGATGCTGACGACGAGGACACCAAGCCCGAACCTAAGGCTGAGCCTGCTGCAACTGAAACAAAAACCGAGGATAAAGAGTAAAATATGGCCAAAACACTGACGAAAAAAAAGGCAGTGTCGCAGGATGGCAGTATGACCTTAGGCGGCCATGTAAAAGAGTTGCGTAATCGTTTAATGATTTGCGCAATTGTTTTTGCGGTGTGTACCATTTACTTTTTAACGGTTTCGGACCGTTTGGTGAATCTGCTGGCCCATATGGGTACAGAGTGCGGCTATAGCTTTGTGTTTATTGCGCCGCAGGAAAAACTGCTGCAGTATTTCCGTTTGTCCATTATGGCAGCCATTGTTATTACAATCCCTGTGATATTGTATCAGATTTGGGCGTTTGCAAAGCCCGGTTTGAAAAAAAGCGAAAACTTCTTTTTCGGTATGACATTGTTGATGGGCTTGGGCCTGTTTTGCGTAGGCGTATTTTTTGCTTACAAAGTAACCCTGCCCTTTATGCTGAACTTCTTAGTGTCGCTGGAAGGTACCGATTACATTCAGGCGCAAATCAGTATCGAAAGTTATTTGAGCTTTGTGCTGATGATTTTTACCATTTTCGGCTGCATTTTTGAAATTCCGCTGGTAACAATTATTCTGGCAAAAATGGGTATTGCAAGCCCTGACGTAATGAAGAAGGGCCGAGGAATCGCAATTGTACTGTGCTTCTTTGTGGCTGCTGTTATTACGCCGCCGGATATCGTATCTCAGACTATGGTGGCAATCCCGATGGTATTGCTGTACGAGATTTCGATTTGGCTGGCAAAAGTCTTCTATAAGCCTCATTTGGACGAGGATGATGAGGAATACGAGGAAGATGACGAGGATTGATTTCCCCGTTTGCCCGTTTGAAAGAACCGTAAAGGCGCTGCTCCGTTTGGGGCGGCGCTTTTTCTTTTTTAGAGCACATTACTCTATGCCACTGCACAAGGGAATATGCTATACTGATGCCAATAGCAAAATGTACCTGCAACAAATATAAAGGAGAACGGTATCATGAAAGAATACGCATTTGGAATCGATTTGGGCGGCACTACCGCTAAAATCGGTTTGTTTCATATCACCGGCACCCTGCTGGAAAAGTGGGAGCTGCCCACCGATACCAGCAACTGCGGCGTGAACATTCTGCCAAATCTGGCAGCAAGTGTAAAGGAAAAAATGCAGGAAAAGCAGTTGGATGCACAGCAGGTTCTGGGCGTAGGCATTGGTGTTCCCGGCCCGGTTGTGGACGACCGCTATGTGCCGATTTGCGCAAATTTGGGCGGCTGGGGCGATTTGGACGTAGCCGAAACCCTCAGCAGCTTGTTGGACGGTATTTCCGTAAAGGTAGGCAATGACGCAAATGTGGCGGCATTGGGCGAAATCTGGATGGGTACTGCAAAGGGCTGCAACAGCATGGTAATGGTAACGCTGGGTACCGGCGTAGGCGGCGGCGTTATCGTAAACGGCCGTGTGGTTTGCGGCGCATTTGGCGCAGGCGGCGAGATTGGTCATATCACGGTGAACCCGCATGAAACTGCCACTTGCGGCTGCGGTAAAAAAGGCTGCTTGGAGCAGTATTCCAGCGCAACAGGTATTGTGCGCTGCATGAAAAAGCTGCTGAGTGCAACGGATACGCCCAGCGTACTGCGTGGACAGGAGTTTAGCGCAAAAGATGTGTTTGATGCAGCACGTGCAGGCGATGCACTGGCTTTGCAGGAACTGAGCGATTGTGCAAACTACTTGGGCTTTGCACTGGCAGCAATTGCAGGTACCGTTGACCCGGAAATGTTCCTGCTGGGTGGCGGCGTCAGCCGTGCAGGCGACATTCTGGTAGACGCTGTTACAAAGGGCTATCAAAAGTTTGCTTTCAGCTCCAGCAGCAACACCCCGATTAAGATTGCTTCTCTGGGCAACGATGCGGGCATTTACGGCGCAGTTCGTCTTGTCAAGGGTGCATGACCTAAAAGATTCAAAACGATAAAAAAAGCCCCCCGATGCTTGTCGGGGGGCTTTTTGCTTCTGCTTATACTTAGGCGAGGGTTTCCTCAACAGGAATTTGATTCCACAAACGATAATAGGTACCCTTTTGTGCTAATAGCTGGTCATGGGTTCCATCTTCACAAATACCATCCGAGCCCAGCACTAGGATGCGGTCGTAGTTTTTGATTGTAGTAAGGCGGTGTGCAATGGTAATAGTAGTGCGGTTGTGTGCCAGTGCATCCAAGCTCTGTCCAACCAGAATTTCACTTTCGTTATCCAGTGCACTGGTGGCTTCGTCCAAAATCAAAATGCGGGGGTCTTTCAAAAAGACACGTGCAATGGCAATGCGCTGCTTTTGACCGCCGGACAGCTTAACACCACGCTCGCCTACGTAGGTGTCGTAGCCATCCTTCAAGGTTTGGATAAAGCTGTCGGCACCGGCCAGTACAGCAGCGTGCTGAATTTCCTCTCGTGTGGCATTTGGCTTACCGTAGGAGATGTTTTCCGCAACAGTGCCGCTGAACAGATGCACATCCTGCTGAACAATACCAATGGTACTGCGCAGGCTCTTGAGAGTTACATCTCGCACATTTTGGCCGTCAATCAAAATGCTGCCTTCCGTTACCTCATAAAAACGAGGAATCAGGTTGCACAGTGTGGTTTTGCCGCCGCCGGAAGAACCAACCAAGGCAACACGCTCACCGGGGTGAATGGTCAGATTGATGTTGCGCAAAATCAGGTTGTGGTCATCAGGGTATTCAAAGGTGACATTTTCAAAATCAATGCGGCCCTTGCCAACCTGCAAAGGCTTTGCGTCGGGCTTGTCCTCGATTTCAACAGGGGTATCCAGAATTTCAAAGAAACGCTCAATACCTGTCATACCTTGCTGGAAGCTTTCGGCAAACTCAACAATACGGCGAATGGTAGCAATCAGGGTGGATACGTAAAGGGTGTAAGCAACAAGGTCGCCGGCAGAAATCCAGCCCTTTACCAAAAACAGGCCGCCGCCGCAAACAACAACCAGATACATCAAACCGTCAAACAGACGGGTAGCACACTGGAACAGAGCCATATACTTGTACGATGCTTTTTTTACACGGAGAAACTCGATATTACCCTGCTCAAACTTTTCCTTTTCAACATCTTCTGCGCAGAATGCCTTGATAACACGCTCGCCCAAGAGGCTGTCCTCAATACGGCTGTTCAGCTCGCCAACCTGAATGCGGCGGCGGCGGAAAGCGGCACGCTGCCAGTGGTTGATTTTAACGGAAACCAATACCATAGGCGGTACACACAAAAACAGCAGTAAGGTCAGTGCAATGTTGTAAGAGCACAAAATGCAAAAGCTGACTAAAATCTTGATGCCTGCAATAAAAAATTCTTCCGGGCAGTGGTGTGCAAATTCGGTAACGTCAAACAGGTCGCTGGTGATGCGGCCCATAATCTGACCGATTTTGGTGTTGGAATAATAGGTGAGCCCCAGCTTTTGCAGGTGGGCAAACGCATCTCGGCGCATATCTGTTTCGATGTATACACCCATTACGTGGCCCATGTCAGCCATGTAGTATTGGGCAGCTGCATCAATCAAACGCAGCACCAGATACAGCAGCGACATACGCAGCACCAAGCCGATAGTTAAGGCAGCCATGTCGTGCATAGCGGTGTTGGTGATGGTACGCAAAATCAAAGGCAGTACCAAGTCACACAAGCAGGTAAGCGCAGCGCAAAACAGGTCCAGTGCAATGGTACGGCGATACTTGCGCATATACGGCCAAAAGCGGCGCAGCAGCTCCTTGCTGGGGATACTGTGCTGCCCGGGGTCGTCGGTGGGGGCAGTTACTTTCAAAAATGCCATGATAATGATTCCCTTCTGATAGTTTATGCTTTTTTGCTGTAATCACGAGCGCCGTAAATAGCGGTGCCAATGCGGACAATAGTGGCACCCTCACGTACGGCATTTTCAAAGTCGGCGCTCATACCCATAGAGAGCTGCTCCATGGATACGTGTGGCAAATGGCGCTGCTGAGATTGGAAGGCAAGCTCCCGCATCTGAGCGAAGTAACGGCGGTTGGCAGTATCATCTTCGTTTACAGGGGGGATAGCCATCAAGCCCTTTACCCGGAGATGCTCCGACGCAGCCGCAGCCTCCAGCAGGGCAGGCAGCTCCACTGCGGGGATGCCGGTTTTGCTGTCCTCTGCGCCGATGTTTACTTCCAACAGAATATCCTGCACAAGGTTTAGCTTGGCAGCTTCCTTTTCAATGGCTTGCATCAGGTGCAGGCTGTCCACACTTTGAATCATGCTGGCACGCCCAAGCACTTTTTTGATTTTGTTGGTTTGCAAGTGACCGATTAGATGGGCAGGCTTGCCCAGATAGGCACCGGCATCTGCATTGCGCACTAGTTCCTGCACGTGGTTTTCACCAAATAAATCAATGGGCAGGCGTGCACTTTCCATTACAGTTTCGGGGGTGCGTGTTTTGCAGGCTGCGCAAAGTAAAATTTCCGAAGGCATACGTCCTGCCTCACGTGCGGCAGCTGCAATTTTTTCTTTGATTTCTGCTACAGCATTTGCCATAGCCTGCGTATCGTTTGCACACATAAGGGATTATACCTCCTCAGGATACTGAGCCCGAATGCCGCCAATCAGCTTGGGGCGTGTACGGGCACACAGCAATAAAGCGCAGCCAATGTGGTCCAGGCTTAGGCGCACGGGCACAGCTACACGCTTTAGATGCATACCAATCAAGGTGCCGCCAATATCCAGTCCGGCTGCTGCACGGATTTCTTCAACGGCAACGGGGCTGGTAAAGTTTTGCCAGCAGGTTGTAGCCCAGCTGCCGCCGGCATGGGGGTGGGGGACGACACAAACAGGCTCGCAGCCGTAACGGTCGGCGGCCTCCTGCTCCAGAATGATAGCACGGTTCAGGTGCTCGCAGCACTGTGCAGCCAAGTAAATGCCATGCTGTGCCAGCAAGGGCTGAATGCCACGATACACAGCAGCGGCGGCCTCCATGCTGGAGTTTTTACCAATATGTCCGCCTACGATTTCGCTGGAGGAGCAGCCTACTACAAAAATATCACCGGGCTTGAGCTTTGCCGCGTCTAAAAGCTCTTGTGCGGCTTGACGAGCCTGTGCCTCAATACGTTCCAGTTCCATTGTTTCCATCGTGTGACCTCCTCATCGGTTAATTCTATAAAGATTAGTGCCATCTGCATTTGCCAGCCAGACAGCCTGCGTGGTTTCACAAACGCCAGTGATGCGGCCTGCCAGATTAGGTGCCTGAGCAGCAATGGCACGGGATAATGTACCGTTTTCAGATGCTGCAAAGGCCCAGCCGGTTTTTGCAGAGGGGCAAAGCAGCCAGCGCTGTGTTAAGTGGGGCAGATTCATGGCAGCTTTACGCAAAATCGTGTTGTCGGCGGCATTATCTACCCATTGGATAGGCGTGCCGCAGACAGCAACCCATACATCACCGTTTTGGGCAGGAGCAAGCCCGGCGGCATATCCGTCCAAGCCCTCAAGCAGAATCTGTCCTTGCTTGTCCAGCGTGGAATGCGGAACAGGGGACTGCCCATACACGGCGTGCGTTTGTTTCGCTTACGTAAAGGGTGGAGTTATCCGGGGAAAGGGCAATGCCGCCGGCACCCTGTAAACCCGTTACAATGGGTTCTACAGTGCCGTTTTTAGCGTTGTAAACATAGACGGTGCCTGTGTTTGTATGTGCGAGCAGTTCCGTATAAAAGCCTTGCTCTAAACCGTCTTGTGCGGCAGTGTCAATCTGAGCATACTCGGTAAAATAAAGATTGCCATCGGAATCTACTGCAATACCGGCTGGGAAGCGTAACGGCTCGCCGTTTACAGTGGTCAAAATCGGTTTTACATCTACAGCCCAGCCATCGAAGCTTGCCTTATACAAGCCGCCCTTTCCGGACAGGTACATACACTTATCTGCACCGAAAACCATGCCGGTGATTTCGCCGTCTGTGGAAAAAACTTCAGCAAGACCGGTGCCGTCCTCCCGAATGCGGATAACCTTGTTGCCTGCAACAGCCGCATAAAGCCAGTCGTCTTGCCATGCAGCGCAGATGGGGTTTTCGTAAGGGGCAATACTGACTGCGGTTGTGCTGGTGTTCCCGGCGGTTGTCAGCGACATGACACCGGAAGCGGGGGTATAGGCTTGCGGAGGATAAGCAACCGGATGCAGCAGCAAATAGCCGCTATATCCCACAACAATGCAAATCAGTAAACCGCCTGCGGCAACTTGAAACCGATGCAGCAGGGCATCCCGTTCCTTAGCCATCTGGGCTTGGATTTGTGCGTGCTGACGGCGCACTTGTTTTTGTGCTTTATTGGCACGGCGCAGCCAACCGCTTACCCAAGGAATTACCGTGGGACCGAATAAAATCAAAACAATACAAAATAGCAGTACAAATTCTGAAAAGCCAAGCTTCATATTCGATATCCTTCTCCGACGGGCAGCCGGGTAAATTTGTTTGCAAAAGGGTAAACTACCCACTTTACAATGTTATTACTATACCGCAAATGACAAGAAAAATCGAGTGTATGGGCCAAAACTTTGCTGTGCGGCAAATAAAAAGGGTACTGCATCCAAGTAGATACAGTACCCTTTTTGTTTAGTGGCGATAAGCGATGGCCTCTTTAATGCGGTCAGCCTCGGCCTGACCCAGCAAAATACGGATGAGTTCCAAACCAAAGGGAATGGCACCGCCCAAGCCGTAACTGGTGGTGATGTTGCCGTCGGTAACAAATTCTTCGTCCAAGACGGTTGCACCCGTTAACTCCTGACGGAAGGATACGTAGCTGGTTGCACGCTTGCCCTCCAGCAAGCCCAGATGCCCCAGAATACTGGGTGCCGCACAAATAGCGGCAATGGGCTTGCCGGCGTCGGCAAACTCTTTTACTGCCCGAATCACAGCGGGGCAGTCCTCCAAATTTTTGGTGCCGGGCCAGCCGCCGGGCAATACAAGCAGGTCAAAATCAGCAGGGGCAACCTCCTCGGCCAAAGTATCTGCCAACAGGGAAACCTTGTGGCTGCTGGTTACATTACGGCTGCCGCCCACAGCGGCAATGGTTACATCTACATTAGCACGGCGCAGTAAATCTACAACAATTAAAGCCTCACATTCTTCGGTATCGTTTGCAAAGTATAACAAAACCTTAGGCATAAAAACGCTCCTTTCCCAAAAAGACAAGCCGGCGCACTGCGCCGGCTTGTCTGCTTATTCATCTTTGTCCGACAGAACACGACGCAGAGTGCTCTGCTCATTGGACAATACACGATTTACACGGCTGATGATTGCACTGGAGGCACCGGTTTTTTCCATGATAGTTACATAAATCTGCTTATTATGCAGCATCTGTGCAATATCAAAGCGCTGTTCCATAGCACTTAGTTCTGAGTAACTGCATACATCCTGCAAAAAGTGATACACTTCTTCAGGTGTTTTCAGAGTCAGAAGAGCCTGATACAGGCCGGATTCTCCTGTAGGATGATCTTTTGTCATTAAAATGCGTCCTCCTGCATGATTCACTGGAAACCCACATAAAACGTGGTTGCGAGTACGTATAGTTTAGTACATTAGTGCACAAAAAACAAGAAAACGAATTACCAAAATTACAGGCGCTTTTCCATCCAATATTCCGGCCAGACAATACCGGGTGCCAGCTCAGTATCCATGGGGCGCAGGATACGGAACCCTGCACCTTTGAAAAAGCCCTGTGTATCCAGCTGCTTTTGCCCAACAGAAACAGAGATAGCGCTTTTACCCTCGGCACGTGCCAAGCGCTCCATGCTTTGCAGTACAGTGCGGCCAATGCCTTTACCACGCCAAGCACTTTCCAGATAGAAGTGCTTCAAACGCATGGAGCCGCCTACCATCTGCCATGCAATATAGCCGGCAACCTTGCTGCCCTGCATAATCAGCTGATAGTTTACGTCCTCGTCCATATCGTTTTCGATGGCTTCGACACTTTGCAAATTTTCCAGAATGGTGTCCAGCTGCTTTTTGTTAAAGCGGCGGGCATAATATTCACGCCAAATGCTGTCGGCAAGGTCGGCAGTCATCTGGATATAGCGTGCTTTTGCTACAAGTTTCAGTTCTGGTTTCATACAGTCTCCTAATTTTGTTTGTTATTGAATTTTTACCCCTAAAAGTTCCGCAAGCGCAACGGCACCCATCTCGTCAACAACGGCACCTCGCAGCTCACGCAGTTGTTCCCCTATAGAGATTTTTTCCAAAGAGCAGCCTCTTAAATCTACATCTTTCAATAAAGTTCCGTTAAAGCAGGCACCACGCAAATCGCATTCCTTAAAATAAAGATTTTTTTGCTGGATTCCGGTTAGCATGGAACCGCCTAAATCGCAGCTTGTAAAGGAGATGCTTTTCCAGGAAGCGCTGTCAAATGCACAAAGGCGCAGCATACAGCTGAACATACTCACATCACGCAGATTGCTCTCGGAAAAGTTGGCACCCATCAGTTTACAGCCCTGAAATTTACAACGGGAAAAATAACTGTCGATGAGATTTACACCGGAAAAATCACAGGTTTGAAAAGCGCAGTCTACAAAGCTGGCCGTTTCCAAAACAGAACGGGAAAAACGGCAGCCCTCAAAAATGCATCGTGCAGCAGAAAACTTTTCCAAGGTTTCTTCGGACAAATCCACGTTTTTCAGATGCATATCCGTAATTTCATCTTCTTGTGAAGATAAGGTGTAAAGCTCCATGGCTGCTTCCGGACCTTCTAAAACGGGCAGGTCCTTTGGCAGATAAGGGGCTGCGGGCATAGTGTTTTTCATCATTCGGATACCTTTAGGATGTAATCTGCCTTGCGAGGCTTTGCCGGGCTGCAGGCACCGTCCGGGTAGCCGAGAATGCAGTGCCCGATGCCAATCCAGTCGCCTTCGATACCCCACTTTTTCAGCAGGGCTTTGCCTTCGTCAGAGTCAAATTCCTCTCGGGCACGGTGAATCCAGCAGCTGCCCAAACCAATGCTGGCGGCAGCGTTCATCAGGTTGCCCATAACAAGGCTGCCGTCCTCTACAGCGCAGCGGGAATCCGCAGGTGCAAGCACAATCAAAATAGTGGGTGCGCCGTACATGGTATCCACGTCCTGCCCCCAGATGGCAGCATTCATACGGGTAAGCTGCGCACGGGTTGCGGCATCCTGCACCACAACAATGCGAGGAGCCTGCCTGCCCATAGAGGTGGGCGCATAGGTGCCCGCTTCCAGCACAGCATTTAGTTCTTCATCAGTAATTTGCTGCGGCAGATATTTACGGCAGCTGCGGCGATTCAGCAAAGTTTGTAATGTTTCGTTCGTCATTGCGGACCATCCTTTCTTGTTCCATGCAAAGGCAAAGATTATTTTAAATCAAAACGTACTACGACCAAACGGTACCACAGGTATGGAATCATGTTCCAAATCAGCCAAAGCTCCATCAAAATGTAGTTAGGCAAGTCCTTGAAGCGGAAGGGACGCTTTTCGATTTTACCGGCTTTTAGCAGGGCAAAAGCCTCGTGCATACCTTGGTCCCACTCTTTGGCATAACCCTTTTTATGGAAGGCATAGCGCTTTAAGGCATAGCCAAGTGCCTGCGGGATAAAGTTCAAAATCAACATCAGCAAAGGCTGGTTCTTCCAAGGCAGCAGGATACTGTTGCGGCCGCTTTGTACGCTTTTGAAGCCGTTGTAGCGGACAGCGCCGGTAGTTGCACCACAAATGTGGTAGCATTTGGCGGCAGGGCACAAAATGTTTTTGTAGCCTGCATTGTTGGCACGCCAGGAAAGGTCTACGTCCTCAAAATAGGCAAAAAAGTTTTCGTCAAACAGGCCGATTTCGTCCAGAATACTGCGGCGATACAGCACGGCGCCCCCACAAGCGGAAAAGATACGCTTTTGCTTTGTGTAGCGGCTGGCCTTGCGGCCATCGCCTTCTTTGGCGGCAAATGCCAACAGGTTTACATAGTCGCCGGCATCGTCTGCCAGGTCACGCTCAAAGTGGCGAATCATAAGGCTCTGTACGCCGAAAATTTTGGGGTCGGTGTCCGCTGCAGCAATTAGATTTTCCAGCCAGTCAGGCTCGGCAAAGGCATCATTGTTAAACAGCACCGCATAGGGAGCCTTGCTTAGGCGGATGCCTTGGTTGACGGCATGGGAAAAACCGGTGTTTTCGCTGTTTTCAATCAAGGTATAGTTGGGCAAATCACAATAGCGGCGTGCGATTTCCAAGCTTTCGTCAGTAGAGCCATTATCAATTACAATCAGCTCAAAATCCTGCTCGGTCTGATTCAGGATAGACTGAATGGAATCTTCCAGCCAGCCCTTTCCGTTTAAGTTGGGAATGATAACGCTTGCTTTCATGGATGTACCCTCTCTTGTTTAGTGTTAGCTAAAGTATAACATAAAAAAGCACTGCGGCACAGTGCCGCAGTGCTAAATGCATGGGATTTTTCGTGATTACAGAGCACCGTCATCGACCAGGTCGGGGTTTTCTGCGGTTGCAGTAACGGTCCAGCCTTCTGCCTGCAAAGCGGGAACCAACTCCTCGGAAATCTCGGTCAGAGTCATAGCAAACAGAACGTTGTTGCCCTTGGTAGCAGTCAGTGCAACGTTGGGGCTGACGCAAACCCACTTGCGCCAGTCAGCATTAGTCATCAAAGATTGCTGGATAGCAGCGGAATCGGTGCCGTCAGCCAGCTGGAACAGAGCAATAGAGTGGGGAACAGTACCCATCATGTTCATAGCAACAGTGGTGTTGGCAATGCCGTCAGCATTTTCCAAACCGGTGTTGTAAGCATAGTTTGCATCGTCGGCAGCAACATTGCTGACAGCGTTGTTCTCCAGAGCCTGATTGCTCAGGTGTGCAAACAATGCATTCAGCTCAGCCTTAGCCTCTGCGTTTACGTCATCGTCAAAGTGCACCTGAGCACGGTAGGGCTCCATGTTTTCCATAGCGGACTCGATTTCCTTTTGCAGGGCCTCAAAACCGGAAACAAACTCATCAGGAATCTTACCGCCGAAATCGCAGGTAAAGATAGAGCCGTCAGCAAAGTCCATGTACAGGGTGCCGATTGCTTCGCCTTCCTCGTAGGAGCTCTTTTCGTTCAGAGCAGCCAAATCGGACTTTTCGTACACAGAAGCCAGAGCGTGCATCAGGCTTGCGTCCACAGTGCCACGGGTCTGCTTGTCGCCGACCACGTAATCAATCATGACCTTGCCCTCATTTTGGGCGGGGGATACATTCAGGTAGATGACGTCCTCGGGATTTTTGCCGTAAGAACCGGAAAAGCTGGTAACGGGGTTTGCAACAGTTACGCCGGCAGAGGTGCCGCCGTGGCCGTTGTTCGAGCCGTTGGTATTGCCGCAGGCAGCCAAAGACAGTGCCATTGCACAAATTACAACAGCAGAAAGAATACGCTTCATTTTCATGAATAAATCTCCTTCAAATAAAATGGAATGTTCTATTGGAAGATGCACTGCTTTTTACAGTGTCATTAACCATACGAATGAAAATACAGGAAAATTGCAGGGGATAAATTTTTTTTAGAGATTGGAATTTAAGTACAGTGTACCATATTCCAAGGAAAGGTTTTGGGCGTGTTGACTGAAATCCTCGTAAGGGTCCTCAAAATGGCTCGAGAAATCCTCAAAATAAGGCCAGAACACCGCATCAAACACAGGGCCAAGCTGCAAAAGCAGCATATAAAAAAGAAAGACGCAAACGACGATGCCGATTACAAAAAACAGCAAGCCCTTTAAGATTACTGCACGGGCGAGATGCTTATGCGCAGGGGTAACATATTTCCCAAAGGCATAGTATAGCAGAACAACCCAGCCGATAATCGGAACGGCAAACAGAACCAAATGCCAAAAGTAACTGGCAGTAGATAATCCGCCATCAGTGGGGGTGCTTGCAGACGATTTGTTTTTGGCAGGATTCGGGCGGGTTTTATACTTCGGCGTGGAAGATTGCTTTGGGGGATACAAAATCGGGGATGGCGGCGCAGGCTGCTGCGAAACAGGTGCGCCGCAAGCCGGACAGAAAGAAGAACCCGGTGGAACAGCACGGCCGCAGTTTGGGCAGATACGCATCATAGTACCTCCTGCTGGGCGAGAATATCCAGACCGTTTCGGTCCAGCGGAACGGACAGGATAATCTGGGTGTTGGTTTCGCCCATTTTTTGGAAGGCTGTGATAACTTGCTCCAAATGAACCATGTTCGGGCAGCTGACCCGAACCATAAAGCTGTGGTCACCTGTAACATGATAGCATTGCAGTACTTCGGGCTGCTTTTCCATCATTGCCATCAGTGCTTCACGGTTATTAGGCGGAGCCGAAACGCAAATAATTGCGTCGATGCTGGTTTGCCCCTTGGGGCGGTGAAGTGTAACCGTATATCCGCTGATGATGCCGGATTGTTCTAATTTATGAATGCGGCTGGATACCGCCGGGCTGGTGAGGGCGACCTGGTCTGCAATCTCCTTTACAGACATACGGGCATTCGCCGACAGCAGCTTTAGTATTTTATGGTCCAATTCGTCCACAAAAATACACCTCCTTGAAAAATAAACTGAATACAGAAAATATTCTTGAAATAAAACCCCAACTATAAAAAAACAAACAAAGACAGAAAACTCGACATTTTTTGTTTTCGGAACTTTATTATATAAAGCAAAAACGCAAAAGTAAAGACTAAATCAAAAGAAAAAGTGACGCTGAAATAATTTGACAAAAAAATTTGATGTATTATAATTTGAAATACAAAGATGATATTTCCCTACTTTATATACTTTCCCACCCCTCTATGCACAAAAACCCGCTGCCAGGCGGGTTTTTGTGTTTGCAGAAACAAAAACAGTAAAAGCTCGCCTGCCTGAGAGTAGACGAGCTTTTTTATTATTGCAGGTAATCCTGATAGACGTGCAGGTCTTCTGCCTTGACAACACCTTCCAGATAAAGGCCGTCATCACGGTATTCCTCTAACGTAACACTGCCACGCTGCCGCATCGGTCCGGCAAGGCCGATTTTGTCATAAGGCAAAAGCACACGGATGCTGCGTACACGGTCAGCCAGCAAGCGGTCCAGCTCCTCCAGCAACTGCTGCAGGCCGGTGCCGGTTTTTGCACTGGTAAGCAAAATATCAGGGTCAAAACTGATAGCCCCGGCGGTATCGCACTTATTATAAACAGTAAGCATCGGGATGTCATCGCAATCCAGAGAACTTAATACAGTGTCGGTTACTTCCAGCTGTGCGTCACGCTGCGGGTCGCCTGCGTCAGCTACACGCACAATGACATCGGAAAAAGCAGCTTCTTCCAAGGTGCTCTTAAAGGCTTCCACCAGATGGTGCGGCAGGCGGGAAACAAAACCGACCGTATCAATTAACAGTACGGCAAGTCCGCTTGGCAGTACCAGCTTACGGCTTGTGGGGTCCAGGGTAGCAAACAGCATATTTGCCTCCAGAACCTGTGCACCGCACAGTGCGTTCATCAAGCTGGATTTACCCACGTTGGTGTAGCCAACCAAGCTGACAACGGGCATACCGGTACGGCTGCGTGCACGGCGCAGCTCGCCACGGCGCTTTTCCATTTCAGCCAAACGCTCGCTAAGCATATCAATACGTGCACGTACATGGCGCTTGTCCAGCTCCAGTTTGGTTTCGCCGGCACCACGGCGTGCGCCTGCACCACCGCCGCCGCCACCGCCTTGGCGGCTGAGTGCGGCACCCATGCCGGTCAGACGAGGCAGCTGGTAGCGCAGCTCGGCCAATTCGGTTTGCAGTTTGCCTTCGTTTGTGACAGCACGGCTGCGGAAAATTTCCAAAATAAGCATGGTGCGGTCCAGCACTTCGCATTGCAGCAGACCGGACAGATTACGGATTTGACTGCCCGTTAGCTCACCGTCAAAAATGGCAGTTTGGACATCAAGTTCCTCTACAGCAAGGCGTGCTTCCTCGACCTTGCCGCTGCCAAGCAAAGTGGCAGCTTCAGGGGTAGAACGCTTTTGTGTTACCTGCCCAACAGCAACCATGTGGTTTGCCTCGCACAGTGCTGCAAGTTCCTGCAAACTGCGCTCGCAATCCCATTCGCCTAAATCAAGTGCAAGCAGAAGAACTCGTGCAGGAGGGGTTTCGGTTAAAATATCAATTAGTTCGCTCAAGAGTTGCTCCTTTTACTTTATATACAATAGTACCAATCTATAGGGACACTGTTACGGGGGCTGGTTTTATAGTTGAAATACACACACAGCCCCTAAAGTTATCATTTACACACAGCGCCGGCCTATACAAAAAACAGAAAGACGTTTGTTCGGTTAGTATATCATAAAACCGGAAAAATTCCACTATACAAGGCGGGAAAAAACAAGGAATACACACCTTTTTGGACAAATATGAAAAAATACGGAAAGTTGAGTCGTATATAAAAAGGAAGTGAATGTTTCCTATGTGGAAAAGCAACACTTTACAAGAAATTTCAAAAAGGTTACAATAAGAACAACTGTAAATCCGTATTGATTTTGTGCGTGAGCATGAAAAGCAGAATAGAAAGGAATCGTACTAATATGAAACTGACTCGTCGCGAATTTATTCAAAAGGCAGCAGTAGCAGCGGCAGCTGCAGGTCTTTTGGTGGGTTGTGGCGGTTCTCCGTTCCCGGAAGCTACGCCCGAACCGACTGCTGTACCCACTCCTACGCCGGAACCTCCCTATGAGCCTAAGGTTTTGACAGGCGAGCCCCGCCAGCCGGGCGCAAAAGACAGCCGTATTGTTGGCATTATGATTAACAATATGTCAAACAGCAAGCGTGACAACGCACGCCCCCACCGTGGTATCAGTCAGGCAGATGTGCTGATTGAAATTAAGACAGAGGGCGGCATTACCCGTTTCTGCGCTTTGTTTGATAATGTGGACGAAATCCCTGAAATCGGCCCCATGCGCTCCGGCCGTGACCAGTTCCTGCAGTTGATTATGCCTTGGCAGGCTGTGTACTACCATGAAGGCGAAAGTGTTTTCTGCACACGCTTTATCAAGGACTGGGAATACTGGGACCTGAACTTTGGCGGTATGAGCTACTTTAAGACACCGACCAACCGTAACTACTCGCACCGTGACAGCCGTGGCCGCAACGTGAAAGTGGAGCACACCCTGTTTACCAGCGGTGAAGAAATCCAGAAGGCTATTGATAAGGCAGAGCTGGATATGTACCGCAAGTACAACAGTACCTTCTTCCGCTTTGCGGACTACCGCTATAATGAGTTTAACACCATGGAGGGCGGCGACTCTGCAACCAGCGTTACCGTGCGCCATTCTTCCAGCTACCGTACTTACTTTGATTACGATGATGCAAGCAGCACCTACAAGATGAGTATGTACAGCAATATGGAAAAGCAAGTAAGCCCGACCATCGACGAAACAAACGGTGCACAGCTGAGCTTTACAAACTTGGTTATTTTGTTTACTGCTATGCAGGCTTACCCCGGCGACTCGCACAATATTCAGGACGTAGACTATGACTACGGCGGAGTAGGTTACTGCTTTACCAACGGTCGCTGCAAGATGATTGGCTGGAAAAAGGGCAGCCCCGGCGAGTGCCTGATGATTTATGACTACAACGACCCCAACGGCGAAATGATGATGTTGAACCGTGGCAAGACCTATCTGGCAGTTGTAGATTTGAAAGAAGCTGACCACTTTAGCTACGACGGCAGCGAGGATGCAGCCGGCGGCGATGATTTGAGCGATGCACAGGATACCAGCGATGTATCAGAAGCAGACGATGATGCAGTTTCTGAAAATGTTGCAGAAGGCATCACAACCAATTGATGTGTGTTGCCCCAAATATAAGGAGTTTACAAAATCCATGAAACAGTTCGTTGCGATTATTTTATGCCTAACCTTGTTGCTTGCAGGCTGCGGCGCAGAGTCCGGCTCGGACGAGAGCGCTAAACTGCCTCAGGCAACAGTACAGCCCAACCCGACCCAACAGCCTTTGCAAAAGGTTGGTGCGGTGTGTCCGCTCACCGGTTTAGAGGTGAAGAATGCCGTGCAGCGCCCGGTTGCTGTTGCAGTGAATAATGCAAACGCAACCAATGGCCGCCAGTGGGGAATTGGCAGCGCCAGCGTTGTAATGGAAGCACTGACCGAAGGCAAAAGTACAAACTGGATGCTGTGGTTTGATGGGTTGGATAATGTGCCTAAGGTTGGCCCTGTTGCGCCGGGCAAAGATTTGTTCTGGCAGTTTGCGCTGCCCATGAATAGTATTCTGGTGCAAAAGGGAATGAATACCTATGCGGAAAACCTGTTAAACTGTTATGGATGGCAGCCGCTGGACGCAATGATGCTGGGCGTAAACAGCTTTGATTATGACGGCAGCGACCCTGCAATGCCCAATGAGTATGATTGGTATACGCATGGGGAGGGCTTGCAGTACGGTGTAACCCATTATAATATGCCTTTGGCCGGGGATGTACCCAGCTGGCAATGCTTCGCAACGCCGATTGATGGCCAGCCGGCAGCGAGCGTTACGGTGCAGTTCTCCGATGTGCAGTCTACCACTTTGCGTTATGAAAATGGCGCTTGGTATTTGTATCGTACAGACGGCACGCCTCAGTTGGACGCAAATGATGATACACCGGTGCAGTTTACCAATGTAGTAGTGCTGTCCAGCCAGTCTTCCGTAAAGGATGATAAGTTTACCCGTGATTATGATTTGACACAGGGCGAAGGTTTGTATCTGGTAAATGGAACCTGGCAGGAAATCACCTGGAAAAAGGGTGATGTAGGCGATTCTCTGAATCTGTATACAAAAGATGATTCTCAGCTGATATTGGCAGCGGGTAAAACGTATATCGCTGTTTATGGCGGCTTTGCAGGGCAGTCTTTGCAGGTTACAGATGCCGACGGCGCAACGGTATATCCAATTGCAGACCAAGACAGCGCAGAATAAAGGCAAAATTAAAAGCCGAACCCGCAAAACGGGTTCGGCTTTTTTTGCTTTATTCTTGATTCTCAACAGCGTCCAAGTAACCAAAGGGAACAATATCAATTGCTTCCACCAAGTTATCACGCATCCAAAGTTCAATGTCGGTACGCACGGTGTAACCGCAGCCGGGGTCTGCCATCCACTGTTCCGGCTTGCGGCTGGGCAGTGCACGCTGGCTCAGCATACTCATAATAACACCACCGTGGGTGACACAGGCGGCCTCGGTGATTTGCGATTTAATCATGTACTCGAACATTTTCATCAAAGCATCTGCACAGCGCTTGTGAAACTCAGGGGTAGGCTCGGCACCCTCCGGTGTATAGCCGGAGGTGGGGTCCATCCAACGGACAAAGTCCGGGTCCTGCACCAAGCTTTGAATGGGCTTGCCCTCAAACTTGCCAAATCCTGCTTCACGCAGGGCATCTACACTGTATTTGTGTGCTGCGTTGGGGAAAAGAATGTTGCTGGTTTCGACCGCACGGCTTAATGGGCTGGAGAATACAACGTCCACATTGGGGTAAGTAAAGCGCTGGGTCAGGTCGATAAGCTGCGCACGTCCGGTTTCACACAAAGGCAAGTCCGTGCCGCTGCCAACGTACAGGCCGTCGATATTACCCTGTGTTAAGCCATGCCGAATCAAATGCAGTTTGTAGGTTTTCATAAAAAGAATACTCCTCTCTGCGGTGAACCGCACAGTATAAAGAAAGGCGAATGTATTAAAATCAGGAAAAAGCTGATTTGGTAAAATAATTTAGCTGAAATTTAGTTCAATACCATATCTTGCGCCGAAAAACAGAGCAGACCGCCATAGGTATGGGCGAAAGCATCTAAAATCAGCATAATAGGGCGAATTATAAGAGAAAAGATATATTCTGCGTATTTACAAGGCGTTTTTCTTAGAGTATAATCAACATGCCGTAATAATGGCATTATGTGAATTGCGGAAATTGAGAGGAAGCCATCATGGAATTTAATCGAATTATCACCTTACTGCGCAAAGAGCGTAACATTACACAAAAACAGGCAGCTGCGGACCTGGGCGTTTCGCAGGCGTTGCTTTCTCATTATGAAAAAGGCATTCGTGAATGCGGCTTGGAATTTGTAGTTAAGGTGGCCGATTACTATGGCGTGTCTTGCGATTACTTGCTGGGACGCAGTGCAGACCGCAGCGGCGCTGTGCTGAGCGCAGAGGACCTGCCTAACCCTGAAGCAATGAAAGATAACGTGTACCGTGGCAGTGTGCTGCCCACGATGAATAAAAAGCTGATTTCCAACAGCTTAAACGTGCTGTATGCCAAATTAGGAAACTGCCAAAATCGAGAACTTGTTTCCGAAGCAAGCGGTTACTTAATGTTGGCAGTGTATAAAGTGTTCCGTCATTTATATAGTGCGGAAAGCCACAATACCAGCAGCCTGTTTAGTATATCACAAAATATGTGGCAAGGCTATTCTGATTCTGCTATGAAAGTGGCAGAAGCCAATTTGTGTGCAACCCTGGCCGGCGAAGATGTACAGGGCAAGGGCGAAACCTTAAAGGATACCGGCTGTTTAGCAATGACAACAGAAAGCCTGACAGAGGAATATCCGCTGTACGCTTCCAGTTTGCTGAATCTGATTAAAACCAGCGAATCTCGTATTGAAAAACTGAGATAAACTGAGATAATGAAATGGAAAAGGCTCTGCCAAGCGGCAGAGCCTTTTTATTGTTACAGACTACGCAGTTTTTCCAGACAGCTGGGACAAACCCAAAGCCCGGAAAGTGTTTTGGAATCTGGGTCTACTGCCCCGCAAAAAGCGCAAGTACATTCAGGCTGATGCTTTTTCAGCAGAATGGTATCCCCATCAACAGAGATATCCAATGGGGTGCCTGCTTCCAATTGCAGGCTTTTGCGAAGCTCTTTGGGAAGTACAATGCGTCCCAGATGGTCTACACTGCGCACGATACCGGTGTTTTTCATGGTACGGACCCTTTCACATCAATTAAAGATGCCTTTCCTTTACAGTTGCAACAGACCTACTTTTTTGTAGACCTTTTCGACCATGCGGTTTGCCAAACGAGAAGCACCCGCAGCACCATCGGCGGGCACTTAATCAGCGTATGCTTTATCAGCAAGGATGCGACCGTACTCGTTTTGAATCGGAGCAAGACCTTCAGCAATTGCTTCGCCCACTGCAACTTTGAAATTGCCACAGCCTTTTGCGGCAAACGCACGCTCAATATCAGCTATGCTCTTGCCGGACGGTCAAAGCGTGCAGGTCAGCAATCATATACAGGCTTTCAAACGCATCTTGCAGCTTTGCCCAGTTGCGTATGGCAGGTTCACGTATACTGGAATCCTTACTTTTATTGTGCCATCAATGTTAGATTAGTATCTGTATTATAGC
>RCNH01000259.1_pt1 | contig 24445 bp, 15 predicted proteins | sample 2041161 | NCBI WGS metagenome assembly RCNH01 (sample SAMN09708215, study PRJNA481090) | Feces metagenome, whole genome shotgun sequencing project. | biome: feces | host: Leptonychotes weddellii | place: Antarctica: Sion Island | collected 2010-03-01 | reverse complement strand
CAAACAAAACAATAGAATAAGGATTTCTACGTACTGCTTCTGTCAATTGACCTCCTTCATCGTATCCAACATATCCTGTAACGAGCACCAACTATCTCATAAAATTTATATTTTTGTACATGATAGATATATGCTAAAACAATTTACACCCTTCATTCGGTCTCTATTTATGAATGATTATTGCGACTTACAATACACCGACGAACATCAGAATTGCATCTATTACACCAACTCGGCGCCACAGAGTCTGCTGACACGCACACTGCGCAAAGGCACTTACATGACGTTAGAGCAGGACGATTCCAACACCCTGTTTTTTATCTTGGGGGGGGGAATTGCCATAAACATAGCACGTTACACCAACGTGACGGTCAATGCCGGCGAATTTATCTTTGCCGAAAACGGTAACGAAGTGCTCATCAAAGCCACTGACGACACCACCATCGTGTGGGCATGCATGAAGGATCAGATGAGTCTCTGCAACGAATACTCCTTCAAGGATTTGGTCAATTACTACAATGAGCACAAACGCCAGCTGGGCAAGGAGACCGCACCCTGTATTCTGCCCATTAACCACATCATACGTCAGGAGTTGGAGTGCACGTGCGAGACCATCAACCGCGGTATGTTGTGTGTGCAATACCAGAAGCTGAAAATCAATATTCTGCTGATGCTCCTCCGCGCCTTCTACTCCAAAGATGATTTGGTGCGTCTGTTCCGTCCCGTGCTCAACGAGGACAACGAATTTAAGCACGCGGTACACGCCGCCTACAACGACCAAATCAACGTGCAGGAGCTGATGACGGCTCTCGACCTGTCGGAGAGTACCTTCAACCGCAAATTCACCAAGGTGTTCGGCATGACCGCCGGAAAGTACATCACCCGCCGCAAAAAAGACCATGTACTCCGAGCCCTGCTGCGTACCGATTTGTCGGTGAAGGAGATTTCCGAGAAGTTCAAATTCACCCCCGGATACATCGTCAAATTCAGCAAGACCCACTTCGGAAAAACACCCACGGAGCTTCGCGCCGAACGGGGTGCGGAGTAGCACGAAAATATGTAACAAGACACAACAGCGATTGCAAACAATAGTTTGTAATCGCTTATTTTTTACTCATATTATCCCTTCGGGGTTTCATCCTGTAACGCACGGCGAAAGAGCGAAAACGTAACGAAGCACGGCAATGGGTAAATTGTCCGGTTCGTTTTGGTCGATTGTGCAAAAACGGCTGAAAAAGATAATATATTGAATGAAAATGATAACTCCATTGTTCGATTTGATTGCATTACATTCCGTAAATTTGTAGCCGAAAAGCAACGGGAACAGGTCAACCCGAAAGTAATATACCTTCCACGACCCCAAAATATTTCCAGACAGTTCATTGCACATGAGAAAATATCTAATATTGCTACTCACCCTCCTCTGCCTCGGGCAGGCAGCCTCGGCACAAAAAGTTGCCGTGAAGACCAACGCCCTCTATTGGCTGACCACCACCATCAACGGCGGTGTGGAGATTGGGCTTCGTCCGCACTCCACCCTCGATTTGTCGGGGGCCTACAACCCATGGAACTTCAGCGGCGGCGAGAAAATCCACTTCTGGCTCGCACAACCCGAATACCGCTATTGGTTCTGCGAGAAATTCGAGGGTCACTTCATGGGTGTTCATGCCCACGGCGGACAATTCTTCGCAGCTTTCAACGACAAGCGTTACGACGGTAATTTCGTGGGCGGAGGTATCTCCTACGGTTTCGACTGGATTCTCTCTCCCCACTGGAACATAGAGGCCACCATCGGTGTGGGCTACGCCTACATATGGTACAAGGAGGGCCCGTGGCTGCCCTGCATCAAGTGTCAGGAGAACAAGTACAAACATTACATCGGTCCCACAAAGATTGGTGTGACATTCACTTATATATTTTAGGACGACATGAAGAGTTGGATTTACAATATCGGAATTTGTGCTACGGCAGCCGCCCTCATCACGAGCTGTGCCGCAGAGAAGAAAGCTCCGCGACGCATCAGCGTCACACCGTCGCCCTGTGTGGTCACACCCGACGAGCAGAACCGCGTCTCGCTCGACATGATGATGCATGTGCCGGCACACTATCTCTCCACCCGCTGCCGACTGGTGATGACTCCCCATCTGATGGTGGACGACTCGCTGCGCTGCGCCTTCACCCCTTCGATTCTCGATGCCCCCATCTTCGACAAGAAGTTGCAGCGTCGTACCCGTCTGGAGGGTTACCAAGACCCCTATGCCGGTCGTGCGGTGAAGATGGACAAGGTGAGAAAAGCCTATGACCTGCCCTACACGGAGACCATCACCCTCCCCGAGGATGTCGATGAGGGTCGTATAGTGGCAGTGGTCGAGGCCAACGGTTGCGGTCGTTGTCGCACGATGGACACCGTGGCGGTGGCTTCGGTGACCAACCCCGTGACACTGATGCCCGAACCCAAGGAGTCGATGCATCTCGACTGGATAGAGCCGGAATTTGTCATCCGTCCCAAGGTGGTGGAGGGCAAGGGCGTTGCCCACTTGCAATTCCGCATCAACAGCTACGACATCAACCTCGACATGGGCGACAACCGTTCGGAGCTGGAGCAGATGACCCAAAAGCTCGCCCCCATTTTGGAGGATTCGCTGGCAACACTGACTTCACTGAAGATTATAGGTATGGCCTCTGCCGATGGTCTGCTGGCGAACAACACCCGTCTGGCACACCGCCGTGCCGATGCCGCCGCCAAGTGGCTGACCTCGCAGCTCGACCCCATGCAGCAGCGACTGCGTAAAATCAGCATCGGCAGCCGTCCCGAGGGCTGGCAGCCCGTTCTCGATGCCATGATTGAGGCCGGCGACAGGGACACGGTAGCCGTTCAGCGCATATTGACCAAGTACGCCAACCGCAATGACGATGTGCAGGAGTATTTCATCCGCCGTCTGCCGTGCTGGCCGAAAATCAGAAACCGCTATCTGCAAAAAGACCGTAAGGTGGAGTACCTCTACACTTATAGTATAAAGAGTTTCACCACCGACGAGGAGCTGAAGGCGATGTACACCAAGCGTCCCGATGCCTTCAACGAGGAGGAGCTGTTGCGTGTGGCTACCCTCGCGCAGACCCCCGAGGAGAAGAAAGAGGTCTATCGCACCCTGCTCCACTACTTCCCCTCATCGCAGGTGGCAGCCAACAATCTGGCGGTGCTCTACCTCCGCGAGGGTAACACCGAGGAGGCACGCCGCATCATCGCCACCCCAGAGTCCTACTCCGATGAGATGCTCAACACGCTGGCCGTAAGTTATGTCTACACCAACGACTACGAGAAGGCCGTGGAGCTGTTGCAGGAGATTGACTCGCCGCAGGCACGCTACAATCTGGGTATCATTCGCGCCAAGCAGCGCAAGCTCGCCGAGGCACACGAATTGCTCTCACCGTTCCGTGACCTGCACAGTGCCATCACGGCATTGAGCGTCAATCAGACCGAGGAGGCCGACGACATCATGCGTCACCTCGACGACCAACGCCCCGTGGCAGAGTATGTGAGAGCCGTCATCGCCGCCCGTCATCACGACGAGAAGGCTGTGATACGCCACCTCGCCCCCGCCTGCCGCGAGGAGCGACTCCGCAAGCGCGCCGCCAACGAAGGGGTTTTCCTCCCCTACCACGAGACGGAGGAGTTCCGCAGTATCATCGACCGCGCGGAGGAGAATTTATAAACTGAGTTGCGAAAATGACAAACAACACAACATATCGGATATTGTTGGCAGGTTTCCTGTTGCTCGCCTGCTCCTGCATCAAGGACGAGGATTTGCGTCCCTGTCCGCCGCTGAAGGTGAACATCGAGGTGAAGGACAAGAACTACTTCAATGTCGGTGCCGTGGAGTCGGAGCAGCGTCTCGACGAGAACCTCCCCTTCAAGGCCTATGTACCCACACTCTACTACCGTCTGCAACTGCTCAACGACGACGGCACGGCAACGCTCATGACCGAGCACAAGCTGGCCGATGTGGAGGGTGACGAGCAGAGCATAGAGGTGGTCTTCCCCGATGCCTACCCCCACGGAAAATATGTGATGACCACCTGGGGCGGTCTTCACGACATGGCGGCACTCGATGAGAATCGCGAACAGGTGACCTTCCACCCCAAACGCAAGGGCGGTGACGACATCTACATGTCGCGCGACACCCTCGTTTACGACCCCTACAAGTACGCCTACACCGTAGAGCTGGAGCGCACGAAGGGTAAACTGATTGTCGAGGGCAAGAACCTGCCCCCCGAAATCCACTACTCGACCAAGCAGATTGCCTCGGTAGCCCGTCACATGGACGTCACTTTCCACTACTGGAAGCCCACGGCACTCTACGAGGAGAACAACTGGGAGGGACAGCGCGATGTGGTCTTCAAGACCCTATCCTCACCGTCACTCTCCGAGCGCGGCACGCAGGTGACCATACAATGCTTCGACTCTCCGCAGCACGATGTGGCACTCCTCACACCGCCGCCCGTGAAGCTGACCATCGAGCGCAACCGACTCTCCGCCATACGCTATATTTATGAGGGACAAGATAAATTCAAGGTCTATGTACTCATCAACGACAACTGGGAGTTGATTCACGACATGGATATCGAATAAACATATGTAACACATAATTCTAATCAATCACTTTAAAAAATTAACACCATGAAAAAAAGCAATTTACTTTTCATGTTCGCAGCAGGAGCTTTGATGCTCACAGCTTGCGGTAACGACGACCCCATCGCCGATGGTGGCAATCAGTCGGGTAACGATGCCCAGCAGATTGTCCTCCAGGTAGCTAATGGTGGCGACGCACTCACAACACGTGCCGGACGTCCTCTCTTGAGCTCGGAGGCAAAGCAGAGCATCGAGAATGTTCAGGTTATCATCACCACAGCTGACGGTACAGTTGTTGACCACCAGAACGTGGCTAAATGGAACACCGAGTCTACTCCCTACACGAACAACGGTCACGGTCGCGAGAAGATTATCACTCTGGAGAAAAAGCTCGCAGCCGGTTCTTACCACATCTACGCAGTAGGTCACAGCACAGGTACTGCTTACACTCATGAGGGTGCCAAATTTGGTCCCAACGCTATTATCACCATGACCAAGTCGGGTGAGGCAACTGCCGCAGAGGAGATTTTCGCCGGTTCGGTAGATTTGACCGTTAAAGATGGCGAGGGTTTCCGCCCCACTATCGTTCTTCACCGTCAGGTAGCAGGTATCTTCACCTACATGTCGAACATTCCCTACTACCACGAGGGTGACGCTACTACCGGTGTTACAGGTACTCAGCTGCGTCTCTTCGCTGTTGCCAACAGCCCCAAGCTGGTATTGGGTAACTTTGTAAATCAGGACCTCACTGCTAACGGCACCAACACATCGACCAACGTCATCAACGGTGCAGAGCAGGCAACTGCCAAGACTCTGGTTTACACCATCGATTTGACCAAGTGGTTCAAGGAGATTAAGGATGCCAACAACGACCGTCTGATTGATACCTACGCTACCGTAGAGGGTCAGTTCGACAACTGGCAGAACCCCTTCAAGAAGACAGACTCTGAGGGCAAGCCCTACTACGAGGCATCGTTCGTAAAGGGTTCGGTATTCGGTGGTGAGTTCATCATCCCCTTCAAGTCGGTAGCTGCCAACAATACTTTCATTCTGGAGATGACCAACAACGATGGTTCTCACACTTTCCAGACTTGGGTTATCAAGCTCGGTGCAAACGACACTCCCGCAAATAGCAAAGACATCACCATCTGGGACGGTAGCAAGTTCTCCACTCCCACCGAGACATTCACCGACACTGCATACAGCTACAGCGTATTCCGCAACCACCTGTATGGTGTAGGTACAAAGGTTAGCGATGGTGGCACCAAGCCCGGTGAGCCCGATCCCGACCCCGAGAAGCCCGATCCGGACAAGAATGATCCTACTCCTATCGACAAGAAGCAGGAGCTGACTCTCCGTGTCAACGACAACTGGGAGATTATTCACCACATGGAAATCGAGTAATCACTCTCCCCAACTAAAAAATTACCCCGATATGGAATCGGAAGTATCGGGGTAATTTTTAAAATTTAAATCGCAAAACATGAAATACTTACGTCTTTCCCTTATTCTATTCACCCTGTTGCTCACACTGTGGGGCTGCACCAAGGAGGAAATACCCTCTCCCGTCAATGTGCCGCACAATGAAGAACAGGGTAACACAACTCGTGTTACGGAATTCACTTCGGGAATGTTCAAAAACCCCGATGGTACATGGAGCACCGTGCGCCGAGTACCTCTGGTCGGAATGGGACGTATGATTGATAACTATGCAGATGCATTGGTGTCGGTACTTTCATCGAACACCTATCTTAACAACATCACCGATACCGATTTACAGAACTCAGCAGCATTTGGCAACGGATTGGTCAGTGCCGAAGTGCTCGCCGACGAAATCGTCTCGGTGAAAGATATACACCGCACATACGCCGCAGGTCAAAAGGTCGGCTTTGTGATTAAAGCATCCGAGAGCGGACTGCTCACGCTCGACGTACTGAAAAAATTCTGGTTACAGACCTATCTCAATGACGAAAAGGTCGAGTCTTCGGCCGACCAGTCATCGACAGGCACCGGACTCATCAAATTGGAGCTTATCAGTATCGCCAACAACGACGGATTGCAGGAGGTGTCATTTACTACCACCAAACCTTTTGACGAGGTAGCACTCTCCATGGGAGGTGTTTCCGCTTCCGTACTACAAAAAATGAGCATTCTCTACGCCTTTGTCGGAGAGAATCCTATGAAATATGCCTACACGGGCAGTGTCGATTATCCCAATGCCCAACTCGTAAATAAAACATCGTGGACAGGTGGTGCGATTTACAACCCCGAACACGTTGTCGATAACGACCTCACCAACTACGCCCTCTTTGAGGGTCTGACGGGTCTGATTCCCGGATTGTTCGTGTCACCGCGTGTGGCAGTCGATTTGGGCAAGACGGTACCTGCCGGCACAGAGGTGGGTTTTGAGGTGGCATCGTCCGACATCTTGAGCATCGACCTGCTGAAGGGCGGTGTGCAGCTGGCCACCTACACCGAGGTGAACGGCGACACACGTCAGGACTTTGTCGATGCCGCAAGTGTGGTCGGTATTTCGGCGCTGTCGGGCGGTCGCAGCCGCGTGAACATGAAGACCACGAAACCCTACCGCATTGCCTACATACAGTTCGGTCGTCCGGGTTTGCAGGTCAGACTCGGCGCCACACAAATCTACTACGCCTACACACGCGATGAGATGACCCTCGACGAGACCTCGTTCTTCTCGATGCCCGACAAGACCACCATCAAGCACAACTCGATGTTGCTGCCCACACCCTCCGAGGGTAATGTGGTATGGCACATCGCCCGACAGGTGGAGGGTACATCGCCCGAGGTGGTGACCGAGAACAACTTCACCCGAATAAAGGGTATGTCGAAGAACGGTGACTACGAACTGGTGGGTGTCTATACCACCAACGAGGGCAAGTGCATCACCTCGAAAACCACCATCACACGCAATGCCGTAGAACCGGGCAGCAAGTGCAACCAGCTCATCGGTTCGAAATACGGAGCCAGCATCGGCAGAGGTTTCTCGGCCACCGGCGGTCTGATTAACATATTGGTCAATGGCAAAGACGCGGGCAACATCACCGACAACGACCCCGAGACCTACGCGCGTTTCGGCGAGGGACTATCGGTTGCCAAGAACAACTGTATCGTGGCCATCGACCTCAAGACCCCCATTTCACCCGCCTCAACAGGCAACAAGATGCTCCGCGCAGGTTTCACCCTGCAAACCACCTTCGATTTTCTCTCTGCCGACCTGCTGAACTTCTTTGTCGTGAAGCTCTACAATCAGGGCAAACTCGTGGCACAGAGCTACAAGGACGGACCTCAGGGTCAGGACTTCAACACGCTGGGTGTGAGTCTCATCGGCACGAAGTCAGATAAATTCAGAGTCTTCATCGAGACCGAAGAAACCTTCGACCACATGGAATTGTGGTCGGCAGGTGTGCTGAAACTCGGTCTGGCGGAACGCCGCATCTACAACGCGTTCTGGGAGAGTGCCGACCCCGGTGTGGTATGCCCCTCGGCAGGTATTCACGATGCAGGTTTGGAGTTCATCACCACCACCGAGAACCATGCGGTCATCGACCACAAAAATACCTACCCCAACCATGCGCTGATAGGTGTTGCTCCCCGTTTCCTCAACCTGAGCAAATACCTCGATTCCAGCAAAAAGACCACCGCCCTGCTCCACAGTACCACCGTGGCAGGAGCCAACCAGATAGCCGTGAAGTTTGACGAAATCCCCGCTCCGGCATCGCAGGCCGTAAAGGTAGGCCGGGCAGGCGAGCAGCCCACTCCGGCACACCACATTGTGGGCGTCTTGATTCGTAAGCCCATGGGACTGGACGTAGGTTTGCTCAGCGGACAGACCGTACAAATCATGCACGGCGACCGTGTAGTGGCGGAGAATTCGAAGTTCGAACTCGCCGATGTCAATGTGATTGGCAAGGCCGGCGATATGTATGCCGAGGCCGAGGTAACGGAGGCTTTTGACGGCGTCCGCTACCACTATGCCACCACGGCAAACATCACCAAAGTGCCCGAATTTGCAGGTGTCTATGCCCGTCTCGACCTCGACGGCGACGGCGTACCCGACGGTTCGGAAGGCGATGCCACCCCTCCCGACCCCGTGTTGCCCGAGGAGCGTCTGAAGGGCGTCATCGAGCCGGCACACATCTGTGAGAACGGCGAGCTGGTCATCACCCTCACACAGGGAGCACATCCCGAAAAGGAGTACAACATCATCTGTATCAATACGACCAAAAACTATGCGGAGACGGGATTTTACAATCAGCGTCTTTCGGCAGCCAACACATTTACCCTCAAGACCCTGTCGGCAGGTATCTACGACATCAAGGTGTCGGAGGCGGAGAACCTCCACAACCACACCGACAAGATGCACGCCACAGTTCACCCCCTGCGTACCACATGGAAGACCGATGCCGCCACCGATGACTGGAACAACTGGAAGAACTGGACAGACGGCTCGCCGTGGAAGTGTACCGATGTGGTGATTCCTGCCCAGTGTCACCTCTACCCCGAATTGCAGGACAACACGGAGAACTACTGTGCCAACCTCCACATCGCCCATCACGGCGAGATAGTCGGCACACAGAACCTCCAATACATGGGTCGCGTGTGGGTCGATATGTCGATGCCGTCGGGCTACTACTTCATGCTCTCGGCACCGCTCAAACAGATGGTCACGGGCGATATGTTTATCCCCTCGAAGTGGCACGGCGACCACTCGCAGGAGCAGCTGTTCACCAAGCTCAACTCCATCACCTCGCCCGAAAACCGATTCTCACCGCGCATCTACCAGCGTTTCTGGAGCTGTGAGGTCGATGGCAAGGTAGTGACAGACGGCGTGCTCGCCAATCAGGTTGTCTGCTCCCGGACCAACTGGACAGCCCCCTTCAATGCGGTGTCAGAGCCTTACAAGCCGGGCGTGGGATTCATGGTACGCAGCGAGAAGGAGTCTCTGGGACGCGACATACTCTTCTTCCGATTCCCCAAGCTGCACAACGAATATACCTATTACGATGCCTCGGGAGCTTCGACAGGTCTTGTCGAGGAGGTGACCCGCACCACGGAGGTCGGTCACTTCATCTTCGAGGGTGGCAGCACGGGCACGGGGCGCAACTGGACATACGACATCACCGTGGAGAACGCTCTGGCAGACGGTAGCACCTTCGTGGTGGGCAACCCGTTGATGTGTCACATCGACATTGCGCGTTTCCTCGAGGTCAACAGTGCGCTCATCAGCGAGGTGAAGCTCTTCAACGGCAATGGTATCTACACCACCAAGGCCGACAACGGAGGAGTGGTAGCCACATCGCCCTCGTTCACCCACATCGCCCCGATGCAGGGCTTCTATGTGGTGGCAAAGGCTGCCGGCAAGCAGTTGCAGGTGCGTTTCACCGCCGATATGCAGGCACAGAAGCCCGGCTACAACATCGCCTCGATGCTCTCGATACCCATGACACGCGCCATGGCGGCAGAGCCCCGCGCACAGCACATCGCCAAGAACGATTTGCAGATAGAGGCACGTTGTGAAGGTCTGGGTACGCTCTGCATGGTCCGCCACAGCAAGTCGGCCGACAACGGCTACACACAGCGTGAGGACGCCCGTCTGCTCTACGACAAGGAGGCTGCCCCGACAGTGGCTGTCTTTACGGTGAGCGACAACAAGGCACTCGAAATCAATCAGGTTGCCGACTGTCGCGAGATTCCGCTGGGCATCATGCTGCCCCGCGAGGGACGCGTACAGCTCACCCTCACCCACGGCAACAACGATGTATGGAGCAAGTGGGTGTTGGAGGACCGCAAGACCGGCAAGCGTTACTCCCTGTCGGGACGACAGACCCACATTGATTTGGGCGCGAACAAGAGTTGCACGGGACGCTACTATTTGGTCAGCAACCGATAAACCCATGAGCAAAGAGAAAAACAACAAGCTATGACAATAAAATCCACATATCTGGCACTGATAGCGGGTGCGACAATGCTGCTGGCAGGCTGCTCCCGCGATGCGGAGCCTGTCACGCCCGACAAGAAGGGCGAGGCGGTGACTCTGCGTATGAAGGTCAGCACACGCGCACACGCCGCCGACGGCAGTCCCATCACCTACCCCACCGACTCCATCATCGGCGAGCAGCACACCACCACGGCATATATCTATGTGTTCGAGGGACGCGGCAACGATGCGACCTACACGGGATTTTTTGCCAATGTGGGTTGGAGCGAGTACTTTGAGTTGCACCCCGACCCCACGACACACGGTCTTCCCGTCCACACGGCGGAGATGAACTACAAATTTGCCTATCGATTCACCGCCGGCGGTTACTACACCCTGCTGGGTGTGGCGGTCAATGATGCTGCCAAGGCGACATTCAACTGCCCGATGACATTCGAGAAGGGTGCTACCCTGCGATTTACCAAGGCGACCATCGCCGCGCAGAGTCTCACCTCGCAGATTCGCAATTCGGAAATCTATGTCGGCACACGCGAGTTGCTCTACGAAGAGGACCAGCACGTTCTTCCCGAGGTGGAGATGTCGCGCAGAGTGGCAGGTGTGATGGGCTACTTCAAGAATGTACCCGACAAAATCTTCATCAACGACACGTTGCGCACCGTCAAGGAGGTGAGACTGACCCTCTACACCCGTCAGAACACCTCGCTGCCCCTCATCGAGCAGAGACAGACCCCCTTCTTCGAGGACTTCGTCTCCAGCCCCTCGCAGGCCGATGAGGGTGAGGTGTTGTTCTCGCTGCCCGTGCCCGCGAACATCGACTCGAAGAGCATCGTCAGCGGTGGCGGTTATGTGCTTCCCGCCGAAGCCCCCAAGAAGGGCATCTACACCATGCATGTGGATTTGGCAGGCGAGAGCGGCATTCTGAAGTCGATACGTGTGAAGTTGCCCGACGGCGACTCCCTCGACCAGGGCGAGACGGGTGGCGGTACGGGTATCATCGACTCGGAGAGTGCCTTCCGTTTTCCGATTGTCGCCAACCACTTCTACGCGCTGGGACAACTCTCGGCACCCATCGACCTGAAGGGTAACGGCAGTGACATTGTCATCACCATCGACAAGGATTGGACGGAAAACAACGATTTGGAAGTTGACGAAAGACCTTAATACGAAAAAACAAACGATATTATGAAATATCTTCATCTGTATCTCACTTTACTCACACTGCTGCTGGCGGTGTCCTGCTCCAAGGACGAGACTCCGGCAGAGGTCTCACCCCGCGAGACACGCATCTGTCTCTCGTTCTCGGGCGAGGCTTCCACACGCGGAGAATTGGACAGCAACGATGTGAGCCTGCACAACATCACAACGGCCTATGTCTATATCTTCGAAGGAACGACGGCCGATGCTCCCTGCATCGCCAGAGAGGATATCGGTTGGCAGGCCGACACCCCCACACGGGAGTATTGGATCAGCCACTATCTGAAACCCAACACCGCCTACACTTATGTTGCCGCAGGCTGGGACGCCTCATCGGGCAAGGTCTACGCGTTGCCCGATGCCGTGCAGGTGGGTACCAAGTTGGGGCAGGCCGTGGCACAACTCGTCACCCGACAGGACAACACGACCCTTCCCGTGGCGCAGAGCAAGGCTCGCATGGCCTCCTCGCAAATCTATGCCGGACAGTGTGTCAAGGAGATTCGCAACGACGAATTGAGCGTGAGGGTGAACATCACCATGCGCCGCAAGATGGCAGGTGTGCTCGCCTACTTCGAGAATGTGCCCTACAAGGTGGAAGACAAAATCGTCGATAAGGTGAGAGTGAGACTCCACACCGCACAGAATACCGTCATGCCCCTGTGGCACGATGCCGCCCTGACCGATGTATTCGGTTCTTCGCCGCTGGAGGGTGACGACTGCATACTCATGTCGTGGGACATGAGCGGCTACACCAACAACGGCGACATCTACACCTGCGCCCCCGTGGTCAATGCCGCAGGCGAGACCACACAGCTGGAGAACACCCTGCTGTCGGGCGTCTTCATGATTCCCGTGGCACAGCCCTCAACAGCATCGACCCTCACCATCGAGCTTTGCGATACACTGGGTACGGTGTTGAAAATCTTTGATGTGCGCCACAAGAACCAATTACAGTTCGACCTCAAGGAGAACTGCTATTACAGCATGGGTACCAAGCTCTCCGCCAACTCCGTAGAGGGCGACCGTCCCATACCCCTGAGCGGCAAGTACATCGACATCCACCTCGCCAACATCGCACAGTGGGACAACATCGTCTCCAATCAGGGTTTCGAGTCGATACAGGGTGTGGCGCGTATCCTCACCAACATCAATGCCGAGAAGTACATCTTCGATGCCCAGAACGCCTCGTTCGACATCTTCATGAAGAGGGTAACCCCCAAAGGCAGTGGATGCTGTCGGTGGTCTATGACCCCTATATAGATACACAGGGCATCACCCAGCCCACGGGCAACGCCGTCTTCAAGGATGCACCCCAAGATGATTTGAGAGACTGGATTCACATCGCCGACACCGACACCGAGGGCAACATCACCGCTTATGTCAATCAGAAGATACAGTCCGACGGTAGCAGTCAGGTGGTCAGAATCGTGGTGAACGACTACGCCGTGCAACGCAACCTCACCAACGGTACGGGTTCGTTAACGGCCGGCAACGGCAAGCGCATCACCGACCCCAAGGTGGCAGAGATGTTCAAGAACGACATCCGCACCGCCTATCTGAAGATTTCGACCGAGGGCGGCACACCGCTCTACTATCGCATTCGTCAGTACAACGCGCTGACCATACACACCGACTACACGGGCAAGGCTTCGGACAAGGAGGCCTTCAACCCCGACCCCAATCCCTATCGTGCCGTGTCACGTTTGGACTACGGTTGGACGTATGACGAGACAACGGGTCTTCCCGTTCATGCCCAAGAACCGGACAACAAACAGACCGACCCGGCGAACATACGTTGGGGATTCTACCAATCGGCAACGGTGGCCTACGCGGACTTCAAGGCCGGCATCATCAAGTCCTACATGAGTATCGACGACGGACAGATGAACACCCGCGCCATGATGCGCAAATGCGAGGGCAGTAACTCCAACAATATTCAGAAGGCCTTCCCCGGTTGTGCGGTACGCCGTCTGGCACTCGCATTCGTGGAGGTACGCACCAATGCCGAGCACAAGGCCGTGGAGACCAACACGGGTAACCACCTCGACAGACAATATTGGTATCTGCCTGCCGGAAACGAGATGCTGGGCATCGCCAAGAATTTCGGAAACGATGCCGCAGGTGCTGCCGCTCTCGATTTGTTCGGCATCCCCGCCGACTCCGAATACTGGACATCGACCGACCACGAGTCCAACATGTACAGAGCCCACTTTGTCTCTGTCGCAGGCGGCAACATCGACAAGGACAAAAAAGACGCCTTCAAACGCGCCCGACGTATGCGACACTTCGGAAAAGTAAATTAAAATGACCATGAACAAGTTTTTTCAACTCATTCTATGCGGTCTGCTCCTGCTGACAGCGTGCAGCAAGGATTTCAACGGACAAGAGCCGACAGGCGGCGAGAAGGAGGGCATCACCCTCAGCATTGTCCCCGACCAGCTGATGACCATCACCAGCCGTACGGACGAGGAGCCCGATATCTCCGACGACACCTGTGTGGAACATATCATCATCTATGCGTTCAACAACGACGGTACGCTCTATCAGCGTTTCCAGCAGAACCTCGGCACACCGACACTCGAAGGCACAAACGCCCCCGTCTATAAGATGCAGCTGTTGCTCAAAGCTACCAATGCCCTCCATCTGGTGGCCGTGTGCAACTATCCCGAATTGTGGGACAAGACCGGCAACAGCGACATCACCCTTTCCGAGTTGCGCAGAGCCACCATCGAGGGTCAGTCGGCAGACTGCGCCTTCCAGGGTCTGATGGTTATGACCGGCGAGGTCGATGTCTCTGTCGATGAGATGAACGACAAGCGCACCCACCTGCAAATTGCCGTCAAGCGTCTTTCCGCCAAGGTGGAATTCACGGTCAATTTCGACCCCGAGGTGGTCACCGACAAATTCCTGCTGTCGAGTGTCAAGATTTGCAACATTCCGTTGCGCAGCTACATCATGGAAGCCCCGGCCAACTATGTTGTCGATGAAGCCGGCAACTACGACGGAGCGCAGGGCGATGCCGTACACGAGAACATTCCCCAGCCCCTGCCCGAGAACTACTCGCCGAGAGAGGGCTACTACGAGCCTTCAGCCACGCTGAAGACCATGCCCGTCGGAGAACGCTCGCTGCGTGCCGACTTCTACCTCTTCGAGAACCGCCGCGGCCGCAAGAACGACCTCTCCTACTTCGTGAAAGAGTTTGCACAGACACAATACTACCAGACACTGATGGGTCGTCTGGGCAAGGAGGAGTACCCCACAGCCACCTATCTGCTGGTCGAGGGCATCTACATCTCGAGCAACGGCAAGCGTACGGAGAATGTCTCCTACCGCATCTATGTCGGTCAGCCCCAGCCCTATGCTCCCGACAAACCCAACGCGGACAACATCAATTTCAACGACTTCAACATCTGCCGTAACTCGCGTTACAGCATGACCACCACCATCAGGGCAGCCGACGACATCGACACCCGTATATCGGCACAGCTGCTCACACGCAGCACCATCACGCCGTTCTTCAACACGCCGCTCGATGCCCACTACTGCACCGCCATGTGTTACGCCTACACGGGTAACAAGGATTGGGAGTTGTATGTCGAGGAGCCCGACCTCCACCCCTGGTTGGAAATCTCGCTCTCGCCCAAATACCGTCCCCATCTGGCCGGTGAGGTCATTCCCGACGATATGGTGGGTCACTACGCCTGCACCCACATCGAGAGTCGCGGTCGCGCCCTCTCGCAGTATTTCTACATCCACACCGACGAGTACATTCCCGAACCCCCCACGGCAGACGAGAATGCCAACCTCCACAACGGTGTGAACATCGCCCTCGACGAGTCATCGTGGCGCACGGGATATGTCGTCCTGCGCGACAAGGTGAACCACTCGGTCTGCCGTTTCAAGGTGCAGCAACGCCCCGCACAGGTGGTGCGCATGCCGCTGACCAACAGTCTGGGTCACCCCACGGGCAAATATAACGAGTTCTTTGTGGAGTATGAGTTGGAGCGCACGGGTCTGCAATTCGGATTTCTGCGCTATGGAGCCAACCCCGTGATGACGAGTATGATTAACGACCGCTGGGACGGTTTGGCAAACACCCGCCGTCTGTACGAGGAGGCCATCAAGTTGGGCGGTGCGTACAACCCGCAGACCAACACCAGTCTCCTGCACCCCACCTACCAATACGACACCCCCGAAAAGGCGGCTCTCGCACTGCCCGACAATGCCCAGGAGCATCTCATCGGCTACATGACCACCAAGAACCGCGACCGCAACGGCAACGGATACATCGACTATGACGAAATCGAGTGGTACGTGCCGGCTGTCGATGAGCTGGCATATCTGTGGGAGGTCATCTCGCGCGGACATCTGGTCTTCGAGAACGATGAGGGACGTTTCCACTCCTCGACCCCCTATCTGGCAGGTTACACCGCCGAAGTGCCGGGTCGTTCGTTCTACGTCAAGACCTCGAAGGGCAAGAAGAAAGCAGCCTTCACCATGCGTAACCGCCAGTACAACATCATCTGCTGTCGCAGAAAGAACGCCTGGACGGGTAAGCCCGACGGCGAGATAGACGGCAATGTGGATGTCGATACCGGCTGGGATACCGACGAGAACGTAATTCTCCCCAAACAATGACAGAATATTTGCAGACCATGAAACATATCCTCCAAATAGCGGCGCTGGCACTCCTGTGCAGCATGACCGCAGCATGCGATTCATCGGAAGGCGGTGCCGAGGAGATGCCCACCGGCATCGAACTCGACATCACAAGAGCCGAGACGCAAAGCTCGACCCCCTTCGACTTCCGCGCACACATGAACCGCATCTATGTGAGCGAGCGCAAACCCGAACACAACAAGAGCGAACTCCATGTCAGGGAGATATCCGACCTTTACAGCATCGACAACGGAAAGTCGCTGCAATTCAGAATGACCAATCTCAAGGCGCAGTGGTACAAGTTCATCATTCTCTCCGCCCCGAAGATTGTCCCCGGCACGGAGGGTTACAATGCGCGTAACTTCGACATCTTCACCGAGGAGCAGCCCGGCGAGTCGTCGTGCGACATGAACCGCCACTTCATCGACTACACCCCCATTTTGGAGAAAGCCCCCGGCACGATGTCCCCCGATTTCATCGCTCCCGACTGCGACATCTTCCGTGCGGTGCTCAACCGCTGGGCGAAGAACAACCTCATGGTGACGGAGAAAATCACGTTGAAGCGTGTGAACGGACGTCTGGACATCGACATGGGTGTCCTTGCCGACCAGTTCCCCGCACACATCAACCGCATCATCGTGGAGGTGACCACTCCCTCGCATCTCTATCTCACCGATGACAACAAAGGTGCGGTGAAGTGTACCACTCCCAAGAAATTCACCTACACGACCTACCCCGACGACCACTCCGAGGAGCTCGAGCCCAAACTCCACCACCTCATCTCGTTGCCACTGCTGCCCGGTGCCCTGCAGGGAACCATCACAGTCGATGCCGTGGACAAGACCTACACCTACAACATCACCTCATCGGGTGAGGAGGTTTGCATCAAGCCCAACACGATCACCCGACTCCACTTCAACGGTATAGCAGAGGGTTATTTCGATGTGCGCTACGCCGGTTACAAGGACACGGGAATAGATGTCGAGGAGGACTGGAATGGCGGTTGGAACTAATGTCGGACAAAAAACAGGATTGGAAATGCAATACAAAAGATTACATACAACGATATGTGGAATGCTGGCGGCACTGCTGTGCTGTGTGGCGTGCTCCGAAGATATAACGACTCCCGATGAGTGGGACGGTTCCTCGGAGACCGAACATTCGGAAGGCGGAGTACCCTCACCCGACGGTTCGTCCTTCGTCATCACCTACTCGCTCGACAGCGAGGGAGCATCGACCCGCGCCTCCGACCCCAACGCCAACCAACGCATACAGTCGCTGGACTACTATGTCTATTTCCACAACGGCACACTCTACAAGAAACGCCACATCCGCGGCATCAACACCTCCACCCACTGGCCCATCTCCGACCGTCATCAGATGACCTGGGAGTTGCGACAGGATTTACAGGACACCCTGCCCGACGGATACGACTATCGCGTACTCTTTATCGCCAACGTAAACCCCTCGCTCTATGCCACGGTACAAGACCCCGCGAGCGGCGGGCAGGTACCCCAGCAGATTATACGCAACGAAGATGACTACCACACGGCACGCATCGTCATGCCCCGCGAACAGCTGAAAGACAACACGATGTTCTACATGTGGGAGGGCGACATCATTCGCACCGACACCACCGTTCCCCGCGACAGCACGGTGAAGCCCCAAGGCATCATGTTGCGCAGAATAGTCACCAAGACAGACTTCCTCCGTCAGGTGACAGCTCCGACCACGGCACTGCCCGAAGCAACAGATGCCCATCTCTATAAGGCTGTAAAAGAGGGATTCTACACGAAATACAAGGCAACGGTCGATGCGGCGGTAGACAAGCAGATTGAGGATTTCTGTCAGGAGGTCTTCAGAGAAGTCATTAATTACACCGCAGATGACGGTTTCCCCTTCTATGGCGAGAACGGAGAGGCGGCACAGCTGAATGCCTTTCTCCGCGCCCACAAGGCCGACATCACCGCCGAAGTGGAGCGAAAGCTGATAGAAGGTTATGTAAACAAAATGAAGGTGGCCAACGGACAACTCTGGAAGCAGGCCAACCCGTGGGAGGGTATGACCGCAGAATTAATCTACTCCGCGGAGCAGACCACAGGCAAAGCCAACGCTTTGGGATTCGACCGCAAGGCCTACCATCTGAACGATGTTACCACTGACAACAGCTACACCATCGGCAGTGACGGACAATTCTCGGTGGTGGGATTTGCCGGTGCGGATTTCAACCACATCAAGGAGATAAAGTTCACCGACAAGGCCGGAGCCGCCGCCCCCTTTGAGATAAACAACTTCGACTACTGTTTTTCCTCGGATCAAGGCCTCAACACCCGACGTCGCGTCACCTGCACCCCGACCACAAGCGTCACCCTTACCTCAAAAGCCCCGACAATAGAGGTTACCAATATAACCATCGATATGCGTACTTTGCTCAAGAATGCAGAGGTGATACCCGGAGTTACTTTCGATGAGCATCTCGAGATTACCGGCGAAAAGACTAAAGGCCCCCACAAAGGCCTTTACTCCGTTCACGGATATATGGAGTGGTATGTTTTCCACGAAAACCACCACTCCTACCAGGAACGAACCTTCGGAAACAGTTTCTCCGAATTTAAGTTCCCGATACGCGACCTCCCCGATTTGACCGAAAACAAATCGACAACCATCGACCAGATGATAGAGGTACACCACACCTGGCAACACGCAGCCTACTAACGGGCGTGACAACAGCCGATATATTACATTCCCCGAACCGTCGAAAGGCGCTGTTCGGGGATTTTTTTATCGACAGAGACGTGACAGCACACCACGAGAAGGAGCGGGCTGGCAGGTACAAGGCCGGCACAACGGCACAAGGATAACAGGCGGTAAAAGCGGTAAAAAACAGCAGGAAACAGCAGGAAACAGCAGGAAACAGCAGGAAACAGCAAAATAAACGGAGATATGCCTTGTCGGCGCATCTCCGTTTCCACTTATTTTAACACGAATATTATTTGTGCTTCTTGCCCCACTTGGGGGTGATGCCGATGAAGAACTCGAAGTTGATGCCCGGCATGGGACGCGACAACACCGAGAGGTACTCCTCATCGAAAAGATTGTTCACCGCACCCTTCAACGACAAATCCGCCCATTTGAACTTCAGCACCTTCTCCAGCGAGAGGTTATTCATATAGTAGGGCGGCAGATAGCCCGTGAGAGTGTTCTCGTTGCTGGTCATCGTGTAGCGGCGGCTGTAATAGCACCACTTGTAGCCCAGCAACCAGTTGCGCCACGCCAGACGGCCGCTCACCGTCGATGAATATTCGGGGACATAGGGTAGCTGTTTACCCACGGAGCGGTCTCCGGCAGAGAACTTGTCGCCCTCGTTGATGGAGGGTGTCCACGAGAAGGTAGAGCCCACCTCCAACTGCCATTCGGGCGAGAGGAGGATATTTAAATCCAGAGAGGTCTCCACACCGTAGGCATGCACCTTCTTCAGGTTGCGCGGCGAGAAGAAGCCCTTGACGGTGGGCAACCAGATAATCCAGTCGTCGATGTGGGAGTCGAACCAGTTGGCACTGCCCTTGAGGGCATAGCTGCCATTGCGCCCCACCTCAAACGACACACCGGCATCGTAGCTCCAGCCGCTCTCCTTCTTCAGATTGACGTTACCGCCCGGCAGGAAGTAGAGGTCATTGAGTGTGGGGAAGCGAAAGTTGCGCGAGATGGAGGCCTTCGCCACCACATTACCGCGCTTGGAAATCACGCCATCGACAAAGAATGCAGGAATGAGGGGCGTCCAGTCCCCGCCATAGACCTCCTCGCGCAGCACCAGCGACATGCCGAACCGCTCGATGGGTCTCCACTTGGCAGAGACAGCACCCGACAGCTCCAGACGCCCCTTGTCGTAGCGTTCGCCCGGCTGTACCATCGTGGACTCGCCCGATGAGGAGACCGTCTCCCAATACTGATAGTTCGAAGCATCGTGGTAGTGCATGGTGACATTACCCGAAAACAGCCACTTCTCCGAGGGGGTGAACTCGCCCTCCGCCTTGGCGAAGAAGGTGTCGATGCAGCTGCGCGAACGGGTCGCCGACAAATCGCCGTTGCCACGGTCCTCCTTATTGTCATACGCCATCCAGGTGTGGATATAGCCCAGTTTGAGTCCCGACTTCCAGGTGCGGCGCAGGTGATCCCACGAGAAGACACTGCGAAAGGTCTGCTCGCGCTGGCGGTTCTCGAAGAACATGTCATCGAGGTAGTCGGTCGTCAGCATCGGCAGCTCGCGGTTGGAGCCGATATACCATGCATTCAATCCGAAGCGGTCACCCTTGCCCGTATTGTAGTAGACCTCCTGCAAGAGGTGGAAATCCTTGAACGAAGCGTGTTTGTTGCGCTCGGTGGGATAGTACGAACCGATGATGTTCATCTCATCGTCATAGATGTTCTCCTTCTTGTCGCGGTTGCGGTATTTGAAGTCGTTTTTCGAGGAGGAGTAGACCACACGTGTGGAAGTCTGCCAATGGTCATTGCCATAGGTCAGGCGCAGGAATTCATCGTAGGTATGGAACGAGCCGATGCCCTGGATATACTGCACTCCGAAGCCCTCATTTTGTGCCGGGCGCGTGCCCAGCTTCACCAGACCGCCCAGACCGCCACCCGTCTCATTCACGGATGAAGTACCGTGGAGCAGCGAAGCATCATCGATGAAGTAGGACGGAATCATCGAAAAGTCGGTCATACCCAGCATGGGGCTGTTGATGCGCATATCGTTCCACGTAACCTGTGTGTGGGAGGGCGATGTACCGCGGAATGCCACCGTGGAGAGGGTCGCTCGGCCGTAGCTCTTCACGAAAATCGAGGAGTTGAAGGTCAGCACGTCCGCCATCGACAGGGCGATATTCTCCTTCAGTACCACGGAGTCGAACTGCGTTTTCTGCACACCGATTTCCTTCATCGGGCGGTGTCCCGTGATGGTCACCTCGCGGATATTGATGTTGTGGCGCGGTGCGTTCTCCTGTGCCTCAACCGCCACGGGCAGCAGCAGGAGCATCATATAGAGTAGATTTTTCTTCATCACATTGTCGTTTTACCGCCAGCAGAAACCTCCGGGGATAATGCCCACATAGAACTGGTCCACCAGTTCGCCGGAGGGCGAATAGCGGTAGATGATACCCTGTTGTTCGTAGTCGATGGCATCTGCCACATAGACCTCATCATTGAGAGGATTGATGGTCAGTCCGTAATACTTCGTGTCGCGGCTCTTGAGAAAGGGTCGCAGGGGCGGACGCTTGTCATCGATGCCCATGCACCACACATCGCCGTTAATCCAATAGAGTTTGTCGCCTGCGCTGTTGGTCTGCAACTCCGTGAGGCTGTCGTCCAAATCGAAGGTAAACTGCTTCTCGATGGTGAAGGTCTCGGCATCGATACGGTAGAGCGAAGGGGCTTCATAGCCGAAGATGCTACCCTCATAACCGCCATCGGTGGCTGTCCACAGCTTGCCGTTCTTGTCCACGACCAATGACGAGGGTTGTATGCCCACCTCCAACTCACCCACCACCTTGTCGGTCTCGGTGTCAATCTTCAAGATGCGTCTCTGATACGACCAGCAATTGACAAAGAGGTATTTGCCATACTGCACCATCTGCTCCGTGGAGCCACGGTCGGTAGTCATGTCGGGGCAGACAATCTCGCCCGTGATGCTGTAAGTCTTGGGATTGACAATCAGAATGCGGTTGTCCCACAGCTGGGTGATATAGGCCTTCTCGTCGGAGAGGAAGTGCATATAACGCGGCGAGGGGAGGTTGGTGATGCGCCCCACCTCCTTGAAGGTGTTGATGTCAATGGCGAAGACCACGTGGGAGTTATTGACCACCACCCAGCCGATGTTCTTGCGAATGACCATCGACTGCGCCACATCGCCCAACTTAAATCCGTTGGCACGTTTGAAGACCTCGTTTTCGACCTTCTTGCTTTTGGTGTCGTAGTACGAGAGGGTCGCCGTTCCCGACTGGAAGTTGCCCTCATTGACCACAAAAAGCCCGTCACCCGACACCCAGCCCTCCATGTCCGACGAACCGCCGGGGGTGGTCACCTCACCGGGTTTGACATCGGGGTTGAAGTCCTCAATCGTGCCGTAGTCCCATTCCATACATCCGGTGAGGAGCACGGTCGCGAGGGTCAGCCACGAGGTATATCTCTTGATTCTGGAAAACATATTCTGACAAAAAAAGATGAAGAATGCACTTCCCGACACGGGTTGCGCACTCCTCATCGTGGTAGGATTATTTCGAAATGTGGTAATCTGTGATGCCGACCACCTCGGTCGAAAGTTCACCGAGACGACCGCTCTGGGCATTGACAGCGCACTGCACCTTCACGAAATCGACATACTTCAAATCGGCGGGGCGACCCTCGAAGGTCACGGCATCGGAAATCTTGAATCGATTGTAGCCGTCCTTGCCGGGAACCATATCCTTGAGGGAGAAGTTGTCGGCATAGCCCCAATCGTAGGCCTTGTTCACCCATATGCCGTCAATGAGTTCGTTACGGGCTGCCAGGCGTGTGCCTCGCAGGGTGTAGCTGTCGCTCTCGACCCACATGGGATAGTAGTAGTCCTGACGGTGGAAATCGCCGATGTAATAGACCTTGCCACGGTTGCCGCGGTTATCCACCCACTGCACGTCCATCTTGGCAGCCTTGGGGCGGAAATAGGTCACGGCGTAGTCCTGCCAGCACTCCGACTTGCCGTACTCCGAACCTTTCAGCTCGTACCATGTATCGTTGGGCTTGCCGTCACCGTTCTCGTCCTGCATCACCCACACGACGCCCGGCTCGGAACTGCCGTCGAATGCATTGCCACGGACAACGATGTCGTAATCGCCACTATTGTTCACGCTGTGGTCGAAGCCCACGACAATCTCACCTCCGAAGTTACCCAACGAGATATATTTCTCGGTGCGGAGCAGCTCCTCGGCCTTGGCGTTCGCCTGCTCCATGTTTGCACACCAGTAGTTCTCATTGACAAACTGACCCGGAGCGGGGAGGAAGGAATATACTTTATTGCAATTGGCACGGCTCGAAGCGGTCGGCATACGGCGGTAAGTACCCTCCTTGGGGCAGACATGGACGGTCAGCTGCTCGGTGAGTTGGTGGCTGCCCTGCTTGAGGGTCACCTCAACGCGATAGTCGCCCTCCTGCGAGTCGGCGAAGACATACGCCATTTCGCTACCCTCCTGCTTCTGCGTGCCATTGACTTTCCATGTATAGACTGCCGAAGTGGCATTCTCCACCACGCTCGGCGACAGGCGGATTTTACGACCTGACGAGAGGTTATACTCCTTCCGGTCGAATGACCACTCCACGGGCATATTCTCCGCCTTGAAGGCGCGCACATCGAACTGCAACTTGTCGTCACCGTCATCGTTGTGAGTCTCGAACAGCAGATGATAGGTCTCCTCACGCTCGGGACGGAAGGTGTAATCCTTTTCCGAAGAGACTTTTTTACCGTTCACCGACCACGAAAAGGTGGTCTTGAGAGAGGTCTCTCTCACATCGGGCGTGAGTTTCAAATCGCTGTTCACCTGCACGGTGAAGCCCTTCTCCGCCTCGGAATAGGAGATGATGGGGATTTCGGTCTCCACCACATCGACCCTCATCTCCTCCTGCGCAGAGAGTCCGCGTCCGTTGGAGACCTTCAGCTTGATAAATACCTCACCGGTTTCGTTCCACACCGAAGTGTACGAGGGGGTGCGGCACACCTCCTTATCGTCCACCGTCCACAGATAGACGGTCGTCTCGCCCACATTGCGATACGAGGGGGCAATGGTCAGCTTGCGACCCGTCTTGACGGTGTAGACACCTGTTTCGCTGTCGAGGGTGATTTCGGGAACCGAACCGGCAGGCATATCATCGCTACTGCTGCACGATGTCAGCACAGTGGTGAGGAGAGCCATCACAAAAAAAAGTCTTTTCATATTTCTTCAAATTTAATCCACTTTTTCGGCGGTTCTGAA
>RCNH01000258.1_pt1 | contig 24471 bp, 19 predicted proteins | sample 2041161 | NCBI WGS metagenome assembly RCNH01 (sample SAMN09708215, study PRJNA481090) | Feces metagenome, whole genome shotgun sequencing project. | biome: feces | host: Leptonychotes weddellii | place: Antarctica: Sion Island | collected 2010-03-01 | reverse complement strand
GTATTTTCAAGGATTTTCAACGTTTACAACTGCATATTTTATCTATTTTCCCTTGCCTATGCGTAGATGATTTCTGCGTTCACGATCTCCGTGGCACACGCCCGAATGTTATTCATTCTACCGACCCGTTCCATGGCATTTTCAGCCTTGAGCTGTTCGGTGATGCCCTGGGTCTGCTGATTGATCTCGGCAAGGTCTGTTCAGCCTGCCGCTTGTCAGCAGCTGCGTATAGACGATTTTCTGGTGCTCCTGCAGGTAGCGCTTGTGCCGCTGACCTCAGATGCCGATAGATCTGTCATTGCCTTTGGGTAGGGTGAGGAAAGGAAATAATAGTCTCCCTTCAGCTCGTACTACACTCTGTTATATCTTTTTATGGGTTTTTCCTTCCCCTTTATTTGCAAGGGATCTGGAGTTGAATCCTCAATAAAAGTAATAAGATTTTAAACAGGAGAACTTATATGATAGATCGTTATATACAGCCCAAAGAAATTGTAATAGATTCCACACTTTCTCTCGTGAAATACTATCCAAATTATAAAAGAACATTTCCTTGGTATCAGGATCTGGCATTATGTAAGCAGGTGGATAATCGGGACAGCGCTTATGATCTGAAGCTACTCAGTCAAATGTACCGATATTTATCAAAAGCAGGCGAATGTTACTATATCAAATTCCGTAAAAATGGAAGAAGCCGCCTGGTGGGAGACATTACCCTTTATGACGGTAAAATCGCCATTGTGATCTGTAAGGAATATCAGAATCGTCATCTTGGCAGGAAGTCGGTGGAAGCTCTCATAAATCGGGCCAAACAGGTTGGTTGGACCAAGGTAGACGCAGAGATTTATTCTTTCAACAAGCAGAGCCAAAGAATGTTTCTATCTGTTGGCTTTAAGCAAATTACATCTGAGATATATCGGATCACATTATAAAAACTTAAAAGTGTTAAACATATTTTGATAAATCTAACAGTTTATAAAAAATGGAGTGTATCTAACCTGATACACTCCATTTTGCTTTTGAGTATTCCTAAACCATCCTTATAGAACATGCCCTTTGTACAGTTCATTTTTCTGTGCAGGGGAGGGCATTTTCTATTATTCAGTCCGGGAAAATGCGGACAGATAAGCGTTTGGAAAGGTTTTTATACGGAAAGCTTACTGCTCTTCATCCAGAATGAAGGCAGTAACACCTTCGGTATCATCCTCCAGCTGCCGAAGGTTTTTCCGGGGATCCGGGGTATCGGACAGGGTTACGCTGTAACAGAATTCACAGCAGCCGGACAGATCCATCTTAAAATTGGTTTCCCAGGTGTTGTTCATGATCCAGGAATAAACATCCTTCTGGTTGTCCAGGGCAGAGTTCTTGCACAGAGAGAGGGGATGGTGCTTCATTTCGCCCATATACAGCAGCGGCACATCGGGGGTTGCAATCCGAACTGCAGAGTCCTTGTTTGCGTAGACGATGCCGTTGTCTGCCATGTAGTATTCGCAGCAGGTGCCGGGAAGCTGATCAATGCCGGGACGGAATGCAACACCGCCCTTTTCGATCCAGAGTTCTCTGTCAGGCAGATTGAGTGTCAGAGGCATGTAGACACTTTCTACATTGGTGGAGTAGTCCTTGGCAGTGCGGAGGGTGAATTCCACTCTGGGCAGTTTCTTGTAGAACTTCATCAGAAGTTTGCAGAAGGAGGTTCCTTCCAGCGCAAAGGTAAATTCCATCAGCGTAAAGACAGGACCGTTTTCCAGAGTCTGGGCATCTGTCAGCTCGCCCTGGAAAAGCTCTGCGTGCTTTCCGCGAATGTTGCGGCCTAACAGGCGGCGCTCTTCGTAATCATTTGTGCGGACTTCAGTACGCTCATACAGCGGCATGAAGATGGATGCAACGCCGTTTTTCAGCAGCTCAGTACCATGCTTCTTGTCAAAGAAAGAGGTGAATCCATTATACAGCTCCCAGGAAATGGACATGTACTCATTTTCCAGACCGTAGGGAAGCCGGTAAGTCTCCGTATCGAAGTCATTGATAATGTCCCGGACTCTCTCTGCGCCGATATACGAATGGCGGGTATTGGTCAGCAGTACCGGATCTTCCATGCGGAAATACTGGTATTCCTTCTCTTCGAAAGGCTCAAAGTAGTCATAGAAGCTGACCATACGTCCTCTGGGATGGGGAGAGGTCTGGCAGGGGATTTCCTTTCCGGTGCGCTTGTCAACAATCCGGGAAGCGGGCATGTCGCAGGTTTCCACGTAGAAGGAGACCGTACGAAGGCCGGCTTCTGCGCTGGTGGAAATTGCTTTGATCACGCCGTCAACATTGTAGTACGTGGGGCTGCCGCCGAGATCCAGCGTCAGTGCGCACAGCTTGGATGCAGCTGCCTCGTGAGCCTTGGATGCGTAAGAATTCTTTCTCTGATCCAGATTCAGCACCATGGTATCAAAGGGATTGGAAATCGTGGAAGAGTGTCCCCAGGTATGTTCTGCATACAGCAGCAGATTCTCGTCAATGACGTCCTGCAGCTGGGGATAAGTGTTCTTCGTATTTTTGGAAAGCTTGGCTGCAATCCGGTTCATCTTCTGAGCTTCCCGGTAGTGCTTTACTGCATATGGCGTACTGCCCACGCCGTTGGCCCACCAGTCGTTCAGATCGCCGCGATATACAGGAGCATCCTGAACCTTATCCCGGATCAGATCGTACAGCTCGTCCAGAGAGACCATCTGCAGGTGAACATCGGAATAGGTGCGGTTGTATTCTTCGCTCATTCTGGCGACCACAGGGTTGGGGGGTGCATTGTCGCTGAATACGCCGGCAACGCCGGTAATCAGGAAATCATAGGCATAACCGCTGCTTTCAACCTCGTCGAGGTAAACCGACAGATTGTGATGCAGAATTTCCAGCGGTGTTCCGGAAATCTGCTGACCGCAGTAAAATTCTCCGAAGTAGTTGTGGCCGGGAACCGGAACAATTCCAAGACCGTTGCCCAGGTTATAGTGCTCACCGTTCCAGACAAGCAGCCGCTTGCCTTCGTCATTTTCCCAGAAGTAGGGGCAGTGCGTTTTGCCCAGGGGATACATGCCATGGTGCGTGTGGATATTGGTAAAGAAGAATTCCACGCCGTTGTTGATCATCACATCCCGGTAACCCATGGAGATGCCGTTGATATCTGCGCACATGGCAGTGCGGAAAGGAACGCCTTCTTCCTTGAATCGAACAGAAGCCTGTTTGAGTTTGCGGTCGAATGCTTCTACATCAACCAGATCATTCATATTCAGCCAGGAAGCAGAAATACCGATTTTCTTCTGGCGAACGAGTTTAAAAAAGGCCTTCTGCTCCTCTACCGGGGCCTGTTTCAGAAACTGGTCAATGCAGAACAGGGTTTCGCAGTTCCAGCGGAAGTCCGTATTTTCCGGCTTGTTCAGATCCCTGACAGCCTTGCGGATGAACTGGACCTGGTTGCTGATAACGCGCTCCTGGAGGTCAGTATAGCCAATATCGGTATGCGAATGATGCACGATGTAAAGCGTCTTTATACGTGACATAGATAAGCTCCTTTTGGTGAATTGGCGGGCAGCTACGCAGAGCCCGTTCACGGCACATTCTACCACAACCTGACTTGTTGTCAAGGAAGAACTGATGGAAAAATTGTTATTTCACCAAAATCAATTGTATTTCCCATCTCGACCGTAAAGACAGCTGTAGCTGCAGAACAGACTGCATACCGTCTTTATGCAGAAAAAGGGCCTGTAGTCTGTTTGGAGCAGACTACAGGCCCAGCAAAAGCGATATTTTTGAGGAACGGTCAGATCCGGACCAGAAGATATACCAGAATCACGATAACGCCAAGACCGAACAGCATCAGCTCAAACTGAAGCGTCTGCTTAATGGGGTCCATGGCCACATACTGCTTTGAGTAATGTGTGAAGTGATGATCCTTACCCGGAGTGACTCGGTTGGGCGTTCCGTGATACAGCAGCCAGCCGAACACAAACACAATCGAATCTGTGATGGCATAGCAGATTCGGGCGGCAAGTGCGCCGACAAAGGCCAGCAGCCTGACAAAGGGACGATATACATCATCCTCCAGATCCAGAACTCCGTTTTCTTTCGTGTAGGCACCGGTTTTACGGTTGGTGAGAAGTCCGCGGACAAACAGCAGATACACAAGAGCGCCGATTGTCAGGGAGATCAGAGCACCCTTCAGGTTCTCCCAGATGAAATAGGAAACATGCACTGCCTCGCTGCGCAGGGATGCTGCAGTAAAGGCTGTGATTTTTTCGTAGGTCAGACCGGGGAGCAGACCCATAATCACAAGGGCTGCGGCAGCGGGAACAATGGCTGTCAGACTGCCTTTGTCAGCCTTAACAGGATGCGTACCTGCATCGGGCTTCTGAACAAAGATTTTCACAAACAGCTTTGTCATGTATGCCGCTGTCAGGCCACCGGAAATCAGGAAAAGCGTTTCCACGCCGCTGAGCACGGAGCCAAGTGTACCGGGCTGCAGGTGAATCTGATGAACAATGGATTCATGCAGCAGCGTTTTGCTGATGTATCCACCGAAACCGGGAACACCTGCCAGCGAAAGGCCGCCGATCAGGAAGCAGATCTTCAGGCTCAGGCTGTTTCTTCCCGCGCCTTTCAGCTTGTTCAGGTCCAGCGTATGGGTCTGCTTGTACAGAACACCGGCTGCAACGAACAGGATCAGCTTGGTCAGAGAATGGTTGATGGCATGCGTCATCAGGCCTGCAGCGCCGAGAGAAGATTCTTCCCCGATGGCAAGCACTGCTGCGCCAACCAGAATAAAGCCGATCTGGGACAGGGAAGAGCAGGCAAGGGTACGCTTGAGATCCACAGAAAACAGGGCCAGCAGCGCTCCGAGCACCATGGTGATGGTTCCGAGAATCAGGAGAACGAACATAAAATCAATGTTCTTCCAGAGCAGGCAGACGATAATCAGCAGAATGCCGTAGACACCGGATTTGCTCAGGATGCTCGACAGCAGTGCGCTGGAAGGCGCAGGTGCCGCAGGATAGGCCTTGGGCAGCCAGACATGGAACGGGAACATACCCGCCTTGACACCAAAGCCTATCAGCAGGCAGAAGCCCGGGAGCAGCAGTCCGGAAGGATTCTCCGCAGTAAGAACCTGCAGCTGAGAAAGATCCAGAGTGCCAAACCGATGATGCAGCAGGAACAGACCGTACAGCATCACAAGACCGCCGATCATGGCCATTCCAAGGTAGGTATCCGCAGCCTTCTGTGCAGAAGCTGTCTCGTTGTGAGCAACCCACACCCAGGATGCCAGGGACATGGTTTCAAAGAAAATGTAGAGGGTCATCAGATCGCCCGCAAAAAATACACCGAGGATAGCGCCGAGTGTCAGCAGCAGAAATGCTCTGTAACGTTCTGTACGGGGCTCTTTGCGGAAATAGGCATGGTTTGTCAGAGAGCTCAGGAAAAACATTCCGGCGCAGAGTGTTCCGAAAACGCTCTGAATTCCTCCGGAGCGGAAGGACAGACCCAGTAGAAAAATCTTGCCGACGGACACGGAATCAGGCTGTGCGCAGGTGATGATTACAGTGAAAATCAGAGTAATCAGACAGACAGCGCTGACAAAATAATCACTGACAACATCCTTGAACCGTCTGAGAAAATAGGCTATGGGCGCAGCGACGATAGGAAGAAGAACACAGCCGATCATCAGAATCTGTATGGAATTCATATGTCTAACCTCCTAAAATAGCCAGCTGTCCAGCATGTGCTGAAGCGGCTGATTGAAAATACCCATGGCCAGAATGATGATACACAGTGTAATCTGAACAAACTTCATTCTGGGCATTTCCAGAGAAGTACCGGTCTGAAGTTTGCGGTCAGCGGGGAAATAAGCCTGACTGACAATGGTCATCAGATACAGGGCAGTGAGGAATGCGGAAAGCATCAGAGCACCGATGCCGACGAGTTCCATCCAGCCGCCGGAAGCAGCTGCTGCGCTGCCGATAGCCCATTTGCTGAAAAATCCCGGCATGGGCGGCACACCCATCAGGGCGACTGCTGCTACCGTAAAGCAGGCAAATGTAACCGGCATTCTTCCGGACAGGCCGTTGATTTCATCCAGATATTCCTTGCCGGCAGAAACCAGAATACAGCCGACACCGAAGAACAGCGTGCTCTTGATCAGGGCATGTGCAAGCATGTGCAGGCAGGCAGCCTTCAGGCCCATGTTGGACATGAGCAGAACAGCAAAAAGGATGTAGGACAGGTTGCTGACCGTGGACCAGGCAAGTCTGCGCTTGAGATGTCTGCAGCGCAGTGCAAGCACAGAGCCAAAGGCAATTGTAAAAATAGCAGCACCCATGGGAATGTACTGCGCAAAGCTGCCGGCCAGAATTTCGGTTCCGAAGCTGTAGTAAGTCAGGCGGATGCAGGCAAAGGCACCTGCCTTTACGACGGCTGCAGCGTGCAGCAGAGCAGTTACAGGAGTAGGTGCAACCGATGCGGCAGGAAGCCAGAAGCTCATGGGGAACAGCGCTGCCTTGACGCCGAAACCAAAGAAGGCCAGCATAAAGGCAATCCGGAGCTTGCGAAGCTCTCCGGGAGCAGGGGTACCAAGGACACCGCCCAGAACGAATTCAGAGCCCTGACCGCTGGACTGCAGGAAGATGATCGCAATGAATCCCAGGGAAGCACCTACCATGGAGTACAGCAGATACCGCTTGCCTGCAAATCTGGCCTTGTCGTCCATTTTGTGCATGACCAGGGGAAGCGTTGCAAGGGTCAGCAGCTCAAAGAACATATACAGCGTTACCAGATTTCCGGCAAGTGCAATGCCGGTGGAAACACCGTAGGAAATCAGGAAGAAGGTATAAAACTTAGGTTCTCCGCCTTCGTGAGCCATGTAGTCAAACGCATACAGCGTAGTCAGAGGCCAGAGAACAGAGATAATCATGATAAACACCCGGGACAGTCCGTCAATCCGGAGAATAAACCGGAGTGTTTCAGTGAACCGGATCAGCGGAAGTGCCTGAACCTGAGGCCCGAATACCAGGAACCACAGGACAATGCTGTTAATCAGGACACCGCAGAAAACATACTTGTGCAGTGTAGAAAGATTTCCGGAAATCTTTTTGCTGCGGATTCCCAGTGCAACTGCAGCGGGAAACAAAATTACGAAAATCATCAGATATTGCATAAAAACGATCCCCTCCTTAGAAAACAGTTGCAGTGATTGTCTGGAAGAATTCAGTCAAAACGCCGGGGAAAGCACCGAATACGGCCGTTACCGCAGCCAGAATCACCAGCGGCAGAACCATTGCCCAGCCGGCATCGGTTTTCTTTGTCCGGAATTCTTCACCGGGGAAATAGCCCCTGGCCACAATGGGCAGCAGATATCCGGCAGTCAGAAGAGCACTGACCATCAGCACCACCACACCAATCTGAGCAGCCAGGCCGCCCTGGTCCAGTGCTGCAGTGGCAAGCTGCCATTTGCTGATAAATCCGCCGAACGGAGGGATACCGATCAGGGAAAGCGAGAAGCAGGTAAAGCAGGCCATCACTCTGGGCATCCGTCTTCCCATTCCGGTCAGCTCATCCACATAATTGACCTTGCAGTGATGAATGAAGCTGCCGGCGCAAAGGAACAGACCCACCTTGGCACATGCATGAAACAGAACTTGCAGCAGGGCACCGCTGAGTCCGGCAGGGGAGAGAAGCATCAGACCAAAAATGACATAGGAAAGCTGGCTGACGCTGGAATAGGCCAGACGCTTTTTCAGCAGCTTTTCTTTGTAGGCCAGCATGGAGCCTGCAAAGATAGTAACAATACTCAGAATCAGCATGACCGTCTGGGGATAGGTTCCGGTCAGATTGGCACCGCCAAACAGGAAAAAGGTGGTGCGGATCATGCCCAGAATACCGGCTTTCGTGATGATACCGGAGAGCACTGCGCTGGCAGGAGCCGGTGCAACCGGATGGGCCGTAGGAAGCCAGTTGGCCAGCGGCATCATGCCTGCCTTGCAGGAGAATCCCAGAACCATCAGGAAATACGCGGTCTGCATTTTTCCGGACAGCACCATGGTTTCCACAGGATCCCGGAATGCATGGACGGTCAGATCGCCGCCCATCAGCATACCCATCAGGGCAAGGCTGGCACCGAATACGGAAAATCCCAGATAGCACATGGCAGCACGCTTTGCCTTTTCACCGCCGTTGTAGAGCACCAGGGGGAAAGACAGCAGGCTCATCATTTCATAGAACATATAAAATGTGACGATATTTCCGGCCATGGCAAGGCCCATCAGCGCACCCATGGTCAGCAGGGAAAATCCAAAGAATTTATATCTTCTGCTGTCCCCGTCCAGATATTCTCTGGCGTAGAGAATTGCAAGGGCAAAGCCTACGGACATCAGAATCAGGAAAAACACGGAAATTCCGTCTGCATCCAGCAGGAAGGACAGTTTTTCGGTAAAAGCAAGCTCCAGCGGCTGTGCAAAGAACAGAAGCAGCAGCGACAGGCAGGTGGCGAGCGCAATCAGGAAGCTGACACGTTCACTTTTCTTCGGACGAAAGCCGAGAACGCAGGCACCTGCTGCCATCGGGAGCAATATTGGAATCAGCATTAACATAGAATTCATATTACCACCTCTTTACAGCATGGACAGCCCAAGTTTGATTACATGGATAAACGGAGTCGGCAGAATACCCAGCAGTACAACGCCGATGGCAAGAATCACAGCAGCTACACTGAAAGCAGGATTCTTCCGCAGATCCTCATCGTATTCTTTGGTGCGCTTCGACCAGATGGCGACGATTGCGGGGATGTAGTAAAGCGCATTCAGAACAGAAGAAATGCACAGCGACAAAATGGCGATCCACATTTTCAGACCCAGTCCATTGGAGGCATCCGCGAAGAAGAACTTGGCGGTAAAGCCTGCCAGAAGCGGGATACCGATCATGGAAAGTCCGCCCAGGGTGAAGCAGGCACCTGCCACCCAATCCCGGTACGCAACACCGCGAAGCCGGTACAGGCTCTTCTCGTGGTGCCGGATCTCAGACAGACGGCCGGCGCTGAGGAACAGCAGCGGCTTGGTGATGGCGTGTGCCATGATCTGGAACACAGCGGCCACAATGCCGGCATCCGTTCCCAGGCCGATACCCATGAAAATATAGCCGATCTGGGCAATGGAGGAATACGCCAGCATCCGCTTGATGTGCTCTTCATGCATTGCCATAATGGATCCGACGATCATGCCGGCAATACCAAATACGAAGAAAATGTTGGTGATATTCAGGCTGCGGACCACATCAATGGAGAAAACCCGGTAGAAAATCCGGATCAGGAAAATGATGTATCCCTTCAGAACCAGTCCGGAAAGTACAGCACTGGAGGTCGTAGTTGCACCGCCGTGTGCCTGAGGCAGCCATGCATAGAAGGGGAACATTGCGCTTTTGATGCCCATACCGATGGTCAGCAGGCCGCAGATAACCGTCAGAGGAACCACGTACTGGTGATTTTTTGTCAGCATCAGAATATGCTCCTGCAGCTGAGGCATCAGCAGATGACCGGTAACACAATACAGCATGGCAAGACCGATCAGGAACAGACCGGAGCCCAGCAGACTGATGACCAGGTAGCGGATGGTAGCCGCAATGGTTTTTTCGGTGTCACGGGCCATAACAATGGCACAGGCTGCCAGTGTACTGATCTCGATGAAAACGTAACCGGTGAACACGTCGTTGGTAAAGCTCAGCGCCAGCAGGGAAGCGAGGATCATGCACAGCATGGTGAAGTAGAAGGGCTGCTTAGGTGCCAGAATATCATCAAACAGTGTCTGCTTACCACCGAGAATGGAAAGGCCCATCACCAGCGCAAACAGACTGCTGAGCATTGCCTCCAGCGGGCCGACAAACAGTTCGTTGCCCCAGGGAGCGGGGAAGTGACCCATTTTGTACACAAAGCTTTCATTGTTGAAATACAGAATTCCGGCAAGTCCGCCGCAGAGAACAAACACCGCTACACAGATGGCGACAGCCGTTCTCATGGCAGATTTTCCGCTTTTCTGCAGCGGCATGGTAATGCCGCCGATCATGCAAAGAAAAATACAAACAAAGGGAATATTATAATAAAACGGAAGCATCAGTCCACTTTCTCCTTTGCCAGAATCATAATCTCGTCAAAATTGACGGTGTGATAATGCTTGTACAGCCGCTGCACCAGCGCCAGGAAAAAAGCCGAAACACTGACAGAAACTACAATTCCGGTCAGCACAAGTCCGGCAGGAATGGGGTTAACGTAGTGGGAGGCCTCACGAATGCCGTCAGTGACAATGGGTGCCACACGGCCCTCGATGTAACCCTGAGAAGCCAGCAGCAGGAAAACAGAGGAGTCCATGACGTTAAATGCAACGATCTTGCGGATCAGATTTTTCTGAAGCAGCAGATTCATAAATCCGATACCGAACAGAATTGCGGCAGCAATCTCAAATCGCAGAGAGATCACTTTTTCAAAAAATTCAGTCATTAAAAATCCCCCTTTGTAAAGAGTGTATAGAATCCGTACATTGTACAGGCAACCACCATGCCAACGCAGATATCAAGCACCAGAATCAGGCCGGAACTGAAAATTGCGCCGGGGGTTCCCAGTGGGATGCCGGTAGGAAGGCCATTTGCACCTGTGAAAAAGGAATATGCTTTGCTGGCAGCATAGCACAGCAGGGCAATAGAGGTGATGGTGCGGAACGTTTTGCGGGTAAAGAATCTACTGACGGCATCTGCACCGAAGGCAGTGCTGTAGAGAATCAGAGAAGCACCCATAACTGCACCGCCGGAAAAGCCGCCGCCCGGAGAGATATGGCCGTTAAGCACCACATACACACCAAAGAGGATGATCCAGGGCATGACAAGAGAGGTTACCTTCTTCAGAATCAGGTCCCGGGCATCATTTTCGATATCCCGCTCATGGGCTTCCTGAATATCCTCTTCCTCGCTGATGTTGTTTTTGTCACGGAGCAGCAGCATCATGACGCAGGTAACTGCAAGAAACAGAACAGAAGATTCACCGAACGTATCAAAGGCACGATAATCCAGGATCATGCCCGCAACCATATTAACGGCACCTGTTTCCTCAAGTCCGTTTTCCACATACCGGGTAACGACCTCGTTGACAGCGGGGTTGTCTGCTGCGCCAAACAGCGGCAAATGGAAAATTGTGTAAATCAGCACAGCAACCACAGTCAGACAAACCAGCAGCGCAACGACATCATATTCTAATGTGAACAGGCGGATTTTTTTGGTTTCATCCATTTTGCGGTGCTTGGTTATCTTCTCCTTATCGGAAGCTTCGATTGCTTCAACAGGCTCGAATTCCTTACTTACACCGTCAACCCATTCGGTAAAGTTTTTCCAGATATTTTTTTTCATTCGTCCGACACCTCTTTATTCATCCTTGGTGCCCTTGAGCGCATGGATTTTCTTCAAAGTCGTCAGGAACAGAATACCGGTAACGCCAGCACCGACAGCGGCTTCCGTAATAGCCAGGTCAGGACTCTGCAGCAAAGCCCAGATGACTGTCATCACCAGACTGTATGCCATATAAATAACGACCGTAACCAGCAGCCGCTTGGAGCTGAGCGCAGAAACTGCGCAGACAATCAGCGACAGAATCAGAATCAGTTCAAACGCGATCTTCATGGACAATTACCTCACATTCATCTTCAATATGGGTATGAGTCAAAACTTCTGCACGGGCAATCAGGTGACTCATAACAGGGCTTGCCATCCACATGAAAATAATAACAGACAGCATCTTCAGAGAAAGTGCTGTCAGTCCGCTTAATACCATAAGTCCGGACAAAACCAACAGAATGCCCAGCGTATCTGCCATAGCGGCTGCGTGCATTCTGCTCAGAACATATTTGAACCGGAAGGTTCCCCGCACTGCCAGAGCCATAACGATGACACCTGACAACACAAGGCATACACCAATAATTTCTCTTGCCATTTACTTGACCTCCAATTCATCGATAAGCTCGCTGGCCTGCTCAGGCTCCCGTTCCAGCTGACCTCTGCGACGGATGATCACAAGGCGCGTCAGAACCACAATGGCAATAAAGCTAAGCAGGGCATAGGTAATGGAAATGTCAATCAGAAAATCCGCATCCATACCCACAGAAAGGATTGCCATGATCGCAATGGTAATGGTTCCGATCATGTTAACTGCCACCACGCGGTCAGTAAATCGGGGTCCCCGGAAGGCACGGACCATGCACAGTAAAATTGCAATGCCCAGCGCACAACAGCAGGATATCAGAAAGTAACGGGTAAAATCAGACATGCTTCGAATCCTCCTCGATTTTTTCCAGCCGTCTGGCCATATCGCAGTCCTCGATTCCCTCCATAAAGGAAGCATCCAGGCCATGAACACAAATTGCGTTCTGACGCAGACCCACGGTAATGGTACCCGGGGTGAGCGTAATGGAATTAGCCAGAATCACTTTGTGGCTCTCACTTTTCAATTTCAAAGGGAAGGTAATCAGCTGAGGCTTGACTTCTTCCTGAGGATGCAGGATCAGGCGCATGACCTGGAAGTTGCACCGGATAATCTCAATAACCAGATTGCCGACATATCGCAGATAATGCCAGGCAAGCTTGGGAGATAGGAAAACCGTATTCCGTTTGTTGCGGAACAGCTTATGCCACACAAATGTCAGAACACCGCAGATGACAATGCCGACCAGAACGATTTCTGTTGTAATTCTGCCGTTGAACATCAGCCAGAATATCAGAAGCGTCAAAAACATAGACTACACCACTTTCTATAGCAATTTTTTACCTATCATAGTAAAACACTTTTTGAAGAACTATGCAAGAACTGAAATAGATAAATTATTTACACTTGGAAAACAACTTTTTATACAAACCGCAGAATCTGTCAGATTTCACCTTTCTAAGCGCAAATATTGCATCTTTTCTGTTGACTTTTCCGTAAATAGAAGCTACACCAAATGTTATTGCATCCAATGTGCGGAAGACTCAAAAATGCATGGAACAATCCGAAAATTTCTTTTGGAATAGATAATGGACTGATTGAATACAAAATCCGGAAAATGGAGTACATAATCGGAGGCACGTTTTTCATCGAACCTTGGCTGATTTTTCTTTTCAGTCTCTTACAAGCTTGGGCTTTTTGCTTGTACGGTTCATCGCGCTGATTGCCGTCTGTTGCCTGATCACCGGCATCTGCAAAACTGTCAGCGAATAAATTGTTTTAATTCTGCCGTACATTTCCGCACTGCAGAACTAAAACTTTACAGATTGTTGATTTGCTTCCGTCAAATTATGTTATAATACCGGTAAAATACAGAAAGGAAGCATTCTTATGGAAAAGTTCACGCCCTATGAAAAATTATTAAAAAAGGCCAGGCGCGAAGTTGACGCCAGAGGCCGTGGAAGCTGGGGCGATATCCGTCCTGTCACCCGCAAGCCCATCAGCAGCAAAGCCTATCAGAGAAAAAAGACCCGAATCCGCAATTGGGAACTGCCGGATTCGGGTCTTTTCTGTTTTTTCAGCGCAGGGCAGAAGAGGTTGCCTCGTCTTCGTACTGTCGGGTATACAGATTATAGTAGTGCCCTCTGGCCTGCATCAGGGAAGCATGCCGTCCCTGTTCTATAATTTTTCCGTCCTGAACAACCAGAATCACGTCTGCGTTGCGGATGGTGGAAAGTCTGTGCGCAATCACAATGGAAGTTCTGCCGCGGATAACAGTATCAATTGCCGCCTGAATTTTCTGTTCTGTAATGGTGTCAACAGATGCCGTTGCTTCGTCCAGAATCAGAATCTTGGGATTGGCAAGAATGGCTCTGGCAAAAGAAAGCAGCTGTTTTTCTCCGGCAGAGAGCAGGTCGCCGCCTTCACCCACATCGCTGTCGAGTCCCTTTTCCAGACGGTCCACAATGTCCTGCGCAGAAACCAGTTCCAGTGCACGCCGGATTTCTTCGTCTGTTGCATCCGGATTTCCGTAGAGAAGATTTTCCCGGACAGTTCCGGAAAACAGATGTGGGGTCTGCAGCACGTATCCGATAGCCGTGTGCAGCCAAAGCTGAGAACGCTTTCTTGCATCCACGCCGTCGATCAGAACCGTACCCTTTGTCGGTTCAAAAAAGCGGCACACCAGATTTACCAGTGTGGTTTTCCCGGCACCGGTTTCTCCGACAATTGCTACATTGCTGCCAAACGGGATATCCAAATTGAAATGCTCAAGAACACAGTCATCCCCATCTGGGTACTGAAAGGTAACGTCAGAAAAAGTGATGTCACCGCGGATTGGTTCCCAGTTTTCTTTTTTGGGAGAAAACGTATCTCCGTATCTGGCAACAACTTCCGGCGTATCCACCACATCTGATTCCGTTTCCAGAAGGTTGGAAAAACGCTCGATGTTCACCTTTGTAGTAATCAAACTGGTAACCGCCTCGATCAGCCAGCGAATCGGCTCCATCAACCCCATCGCATAGGACATGAACAGAGAAAATGTACCCACCTGGGAATCAGCAATATAGCCGCCCTTCCAGAGAACCACCGCCAGCGCCAGAGAGGACGCAAAATCCATGGTACCTGCGAAAATTCCGTTCAGATGGGAGGCTTTTACAGACTTTTTCTTCATGTCAGCAGTGTCCCTGCGGAAAGAATCTGCAATTTTATCCTCGATAACCATAGTTTTGATGGTCTTTGCGCCGGTGATTCCTTCATTGAAATCTCCCGTAATCTGTGCATTGCATTCCCGGATTTCCCGGTTCACCGCCACAAGCTTTCTTTCAAAAAAGGTAAACAGAAAAACAACCAGCGGCACAATTGCCATAATCATCAGTGTCAGTCTGATATTGATGGTCATCATAACAAAAATGGAACCGAAAATGTAGGAAAAATGCCAGATACTGTCCATCAGCACCCAGGAAACCAGATCTCCGATACGGGAAGTGTCACTGATGACCCGCGAATGGATATAACCAACGGAATTTCGGTTGAAATAAGAGAAAGACAGCGTCTGCAGATGGTCGAATGCGGCATTTCTCAGATCCCGGTTCACAAAAACCTCCACCTGAGATGCGTATTTCGTGGAAATAAAATTAACAAGACTGGCAAGCAGAATAGATGACACATAAATCAAAATAAACCAGAGCATGTTGTCATAGGTAGAAAGACCGATAAAATGATCCAGTGCATATTTCTGAAAAACAGGGATAATAATGTCAAAGATACTGCCCATCAGGCCGAGGGATATCATAAAGACGTAGAACTTTTTGTATTTTTTCAGAAACGGCAGAATTTTTCCGATGCCGAAAAAGGGAAGTCCCCGACTTTGATCGTGTTGTTTCATTCTGCCACCTCCTGCAGTCCGGTCTGAATGTCGTAGATTCTGCGATAAATTCCGTTTTTGGCAATCAGCTCGTCGTGAGATCCCTGTTCTGTGATTTGGCCTTTATCCAGCACCAGAATGTGGTCCGCCTTGGACAAGGTCGTAATGCGGTGAGAAATCAGGATCACGCTGGCAGTTCCGAATCTAGCCTCCAGGGATGCCCGGATTTTTGCATCCGTTTCCGTGTCAACAGCGGAAAGTGAGTCGTCAAAAATCAGAATCGGCGTTTTTCTGACCAGGGTTCTTGCAATGGCAGCCCGCTGCTTCTGTCCGCCGGAAAGGGTAACGCCCCGTTCTCCGACAAATGTTTCATAGCCCTTTGCAAACGAGCTGATGGCTTCATCCAGGCACGCCGCTCGGGCAGCTTCCCGCACCTGCTCATGAGACAGAGAATCGTCTGCAATGCGGATATTTTCTTCAATCGTCCTTGAGAACAGATAGGGGTCCTGAAGCACAATGCCGATGTTCTTTCGCAGATAGGATGTTTTGATGTGCCGCAGATCCACGCCGCCTATCGAAATTTTTCCGCAGTCCTGAGGAAGATCATAGAGCTTGTCCAGCAGGAGCATCATTGTGGATTTTCCGCTTCCTGTACCGCCGAGAATACCCAGTGTAGTTCCCCTGGGCATGGTGAAAGAAACATCCTTAAGAACAGGCGGGCAGTTGTCGTAGGCAAAGGTCACGTGATCGAACACGATATCGCCGGAAAGATCCGGTGTCTGTGCGTCCAGCGCATCCTGTTCCGCTTCGGCATCCATGATATAGGCAATTCGCGCAATGGATACACGGGTGCGGCTCATTTCCGTAATAATTCGGCCAAGGGACCGGACAGGCCATACCAGCAGAGAGTTGTAGGTGATAAATGCCAGATAGGAGCCAGCAGTCATTTTCCCCTGAATGCAGAAAACTGCGCCGACAACAACGACCAGCATAACCTGAATACCGGAAAGAATATCAGACGTTGCCCAGAAACGGCACATTTTGATACTGATTTTTGCAAAATGATCTGTGTAGTCCCCATTATGACTGTGAAAACGTTCCCGCTCATAGTTCTCTCTGCCAAAAGCCCGGACAACCCGGACTCCCGTCAGATTCTCCTGAACCATGGACGACAGAACGCCTTCTTTTTCATCCAGCTTCATAAATTCCGGTTCTGCGCTGCTGTAAAAAAGCCACGCTTTCAGGATGATCAGCGGCATGGGAACAAATGCGATCAGAGCCAGCAGCGGATTCATCCGGAACATAAAGACAAGCGAGAAAATCAGGAGAATGAGAATCCGGAACATAGATGTCATCTGCTCGGAAATAAATTTCCGCATCGTCTCAATATCGGATGTACAGCGCTGGATGATATCGCCGGTTCGATTTTTCATATGCCAGGAGTAGGGCAGATGCTCAATGTGCGTAAACAGATGATCTCTGGCAGTTTTCAGCAGGGTTTCGGAAGCTTTTGTGTTGAACACGCGAAAGCCATACTGAGAAGCTACCTTTACCGCTGCAACGAGAATGATACTCAGTGCCATAATCCACAAATTCTGCCGCAGATACTCAAAGCCGCCCAGGCGATCAATCAGATGCAGCACATATTCCGAAAGTCCTGCACCTGAGAGTCTGATTACATTATCCACGGTGATTTTGACAATCTGCGGAATAATCATATCTGCCAGCGCAGTGACAGCAGCGCAGAGCACCCCCAGCAGGAAAAGGAACTTGCTTCCTTTCAGAAACCGAAGCACAAGGGCTGCGTTTTGTTTTTTTGCCATGATATTTTTACCTCTTTAAATAAACAGAAAACGAAGGACATCCCGTAATGCAGTATTCCAAAATCCGGAATACTGCAAAAAAACGCAAATGCCCTGTAAAGTAACTGACGGGGAATTAACTGTTACAGTGTGGAACAGCCGCGAATGGCAGTCTGCGAAGTTTCCGCAGTCACATAAAAACGGATTTCTCTTTTCTCGCAGGCCTGCTCCAACGGAGAAAGAAACAGCTGGGCGCTGCGGGTGATGCCGCCGCCGATGCAGAGCGTATCCGGTCGGAACGAATCCAGAAACGGAGTCAGGGCCTCTGCTGTCAGGCGGCCGAATTCCAGAAAACATGCCGCTGCTGCCGGATCGCCGTCCAGCGTTCTCCGGGCAAGTTCCTTCCCCTCCAAAGCTGTCCCCAGCCGCAGTCCGGTAAGGCGCAGCAGCCCCCGCTTGGAGATGTAATCGTCGATACAGCTGTCATGAAACGGTGTGCAGTATATGTAGCCAAACGGAGGAACATTTTCCGTTTCATCACCAACAAGCTTTCCGTTGACAGAAAATGCACTTCCGCATCCTGTTCCGATGCAGACAAAGAGCGCTTTTCCCTGTTTGCCTGCTTTTCCAAAGTGGATTTCTCCCAGAGCAAATGCAGAAATGTCATTGCAGAACCGAATCTGGTCGGCAGGCAGCAGAAACCTTTCCGAAAAATACTGCCGCAGATCAAACTGGTACAGAGCATCATACTTATCCAGTCCCTGCATCAGACAGATACCGTTTTCATAGTCAAACGGACCCGGAAAACCAAAACGCAAACCGGACAGGCAGCCTTCTGCAGGCATACAGCTGCGGATAATTTTCTCAAAGTGTGCCAGAATCTCCGCCAGCGAGCCTTTGGCTCCGGAGCAGAAATTTTGGACGGGGAGAAGGAGCGTTCCTCCCGGGGTGACAGGGGCTGCCTTGATTTCCGTACCACCCACGTCCAGACAAATCAGATACTGTTTCATCGATGATCAACCTCAATCTGGAAACTGCTGTTTCCAGCAGGATAATAGCTTTCAGAATATTCGATGGCCGTGCCAAAGCCGGTATAGCCGACAGAGCGGATATAGATCACCGGCTCAAAGGGACTGATTTTCAGATTAGCCGCCACCTCTGCCGGCGCAGGAATTACCTCCAGCTTTTTGGATGCGTGCGCCACGGAAAGGTCCCTGCTGGACAGAACATCGTAAAAAGACAGGTCCGTAAAGTCAATGGTTTCCATATCCGGAAACAACTTACACGGAACATAAAGTACGGTATAAACCACATTTTCCTGCTGGGTCCCGTTTTCCAGGCTCCGCAGACGAGTGAGCTGGGTAACTTTTTCACCGGGATGAATGCCCAGCTTGAGTGCAACGTAATCTTCAGACCGCCTTACCTGAACATCCAGAACTTTGGTCCTGAGGGTACTGCCGGATTTCTGGCTTTCGGCATGATAGCTTGTGATAAAGCTCGTCGATTCATGAAGGATCTTTGCCTGTGCCACGAAGGTTCCGCGTCCCTTAACTCTGGTAAGATACCCTTTGTAGGCCAGGCTGTTCAGAGCCTGACGTACCGTCGGACGACTGACGCCAAGCTGGCTGGCAAATTCATTCTCTGTAGGAATCTGACTGCCTACCGGGTATTTCCCGGAATGAATTTCCGAAAGCAGCTGCTGCTCAATCTGCAGATGCAATGCTTTTGCCATGTCGGATCACTCCTTTCTGATGATTTATCATAACATAAACGTATGCTGATGTAAATACAATTCTATGTTTATGTGCAATATGTATTGACATTGAACAGGCACAATGATAATATGTCAGTATATAGTGATGGAGGTACGTTATGAGCAATTACGTTCAATTTCCGAAGACTGTGGTCTCTGACGATGCATCCCTGGTCATACAGGGCTATGATGCAATCTGCTGCAAGCTTCTGCAGCTCGGTCAGGACCGCAAAAAGACAGTTTATGTGGTCGAATGCTACCCCGGTGTCAATCAGCAGGAGCTGCTGGAAGGCCTGCGTGCTCTGAACTGTGACACAGTGATTCACAGCGACGACTTTGCCTTTGAACCCGAAAAGATGGATGCGCTGCTGGAACGGGATATGACAGATGACCGTGTGTTCGGTGTCATGACCACAAGAGTTCTGCAGGACTATTTCTACATGGACAAAGTCGCTGCTGCAAAGGAACGGATCGACCGCACAGAGACCGGCTCCATCCTGGTTTACGGCGTGGGTGCTTCTCTGGTACATTCCGGCGATGTCTGCATCATGGCCGACATTACCCGCTGGGAAATTCAGCTGCGTTACCGTGCCGGTATGGACAACTGGCGTACCGCCAAGCAGAATCAGCCCAAGCTTTCCAAGTACAAGCGGGGCTTCTTTGCAGAATGGCGCTGGGCAGACCGGGTAAAAGACGAACTGCTCGGGACCATGGACTTCTATCTGGATGCAACCACACAGGGCCATCCTGCTATGGTTTCCGGTGATGTATACCGGAAGGGACTGTCTGAATTTGCCGTTCAGCCTTTCCGGCTTGTGCCTTATTTTGACCCGGGCGTCTGGGGCGGCGACTGGATGAAGGAAAAGTTTGCCCTGCCGGACAACGGAAGCAATTACGCCTGGAGCTTTGACGGAGTTCCTGAAGAGAACAGCCTGCTGATGGATTTCGGCGGAAAGCTGATTCAGACACCTGCGCTGAATCTGGTCTACTGGGAGCCAAGACGCCTTCTCGGCGACGACGTTCATGCACGATTCGGCAAAGAATTTCCCATTCGCTTCGATCTTCTGGATACCATTCACGGACAGAATCTTTCTCTGCAGGTGCATCCACTGACAGAGTACATTCAGCGTGAGTTCAACATGCGCTATACCCAGGATGAAAGCTACTACATCCTCGATACCGCCGGGGAAGACCCCTGCGTATATCTGGGCGTTAAAACCGACGTAGACAGAGAGGCCATGGCCAGCGATCTGAGAAGTGCCCAGCGCGGAGAGATGCAGTTCCCCGCAGAGAACTATGTCAACCGGGTCCCGGTGAAAAAGCACGATCACATTCTGATTCCTGCAGGTACCGTTCACTGTTCCGGTGCCAATTCCATGGTTCTGGAAATCAGTGCCACTCCTTACATCTTCACATTTAAAATGTGGGACTGGGGCAGAGTAGATCTGGACGGAAAACCCCGTCCTATCCACGTCGAACACGCACTGAAAAACATTCAGTGGGAGAGAGATACCCAGTGGATCAAAAAGGAACTTGTCAACCACATTCAGCCTGTATATGACGGTGAAGAGGGAAGAATCGAAAAAACCGGTCTGCATCATCGGGAGTTCATCGAAACAAACCGTTTCACTACCGAAAGCAGCATTACCGTTCCGCAGAACGGCAGCGTACATGTGATGAATTTGGTTGAGGGCACACAGGCAAGAATCGTCAGCACCACCGGTGCATTTGCGCCCTACACGGTACATTACGCAGAAACCGCCATTGTCCCGGAAGCTGCTGGAGAATACAGAATCGAATCTCCCGACGGAAGCAAGGTCATGATGATCATTGCGTCTGTCAGAACTTGATACTCAAAAATTTATGTCAAAAAAGGAGGGGTCCGGAATCAACCGGACCTCTCCGCTTTTTTGTCTGTCTGCCGTCTCTGGGATTCGGAATGTACCTGGAATCCGGACAGCAGGCTTATGTTGGTTCTTCTTCACTGGTAAACAGCGCACAGCCTAGTCTACGGAATTGGCGGATTTTCTCATTCAGCAGCTCTGGTGTACATCTGAACTGCTTTGCCATGCAGAAAATACACAGAAACTCTTCTGCATTGCGGTTAATCAGTTTCCGATTCAGACCGACTTCATCGTTATGGAGGATCTTTCCGCAAATTTTGCACTGTGCCATCTCAGATATCCACGACCTTTGCCCGGAACATCAGGCAACAATGTGCATCCAGATGCTCAATCTGAATCACACCCTCGGGCGGTGCCCAGATCTCATTGGTCCACAGATTGGTCAGCTCCAGCTTTTTTCCACAGTTTTCCGTCAGTCCCAGCAGGTCCGGTGTAATCGTGGCCTGATAGCGGGTCAGCGGGCTGTCTGTAAAATTGAAAATACCGATTGCGATATCGCCGTTATCCAGATATTTGGCCAGCATAGGGGTTTCCAACGGATATTCCTTGTAGAACGGTTCGTCGGAAGTGCGGTTTTCATTGATGGTTCGGCGCATTCCGTTGACAAAGAAAGGCTGACAGCCACGGGGGTCCTGGTTGATGGCAATAATCTGCTTGTTTGTCAGAATCATTCTGGCATCTTCCGTCATGTTTCGGATATCACAGCCAATCATCAGCGGAGAATTCAGCAATGCCCACAGGGAAAAATGCAGTCTGTATTCTTCTGTTGTGCAGCCCGTAAGGCCCACATTGCCGTTTCCGTTCATTCCGACAACCAGCATGTCCATATCGTTGAAGCAGCCTCTGCCATTGTATTCCTGAACTTTCAGCTGAGACTGGGCAAGCTCCTTGATGGAAGTCCACGAATCACAGATGTCAAAGGTGGACCGCCACATCTGTGCGCCGGTTTCTTTGATCCACTGTCTGGTATGGTCGCTGCCCCAGGAGCAGGCACTGAAAAGGATATCCCTTCCGCAATTGGACAATGCCAGACTCATCCGTTTATACAGCACATCTGCCTGTACCGATGTGGGATGGAAGCAGTAGTCATATTTCAGGAAATCCACGCCCCACTCTGCAAATGTCCGGGCATCCGTCCATTCATGTCCATAGCTGGCAGGATATCCCGCGCAGGTCAGATAACCGGCACAGGAATACATACCGAATTTCAGTCCTTTTTTGTGGACATAGTCTGCAATATACTTCATGCCATGGGGGAATTTCACAGGATCGGGAACCAGCCTTCCATTTTCATCCCGCTCTTTCAGTGCCCAGATATCATCGATTACAATGTACTCATAGCCTGCATCCTTCAGGCCGCTGTCTGCCATGGCATCCACGGACTCCAGAATCAGAGCCTCATCAATTTTCTCACCAAATGTGTTCCAGGTATTCCATCCCATAGGGGGTGTATTAACAAACATAGTTGACTTTCCTCTTTTCTCCGAGATTTTCGAAAAATCAGGACATTCCAATCCGGCAGCGCTTCTTTTTGGGCAATGTGCCCCTGTCTTGGTGGATGTTTTAGACATATTGCACAGATGCTTGCCGTATTCCGACTGTCCTGTACGCATATTATACAATGCTTTAGGAAAAATTCAAGCTCTAAAAGGAAAACTTATCGCTTGGTTCAGAATTATTTTCCCGGAAAGTCCTACACGGAATCTTTCTTTTTCCGAACGGGTGTAGTATAATAAATGAAGGAATTTGAGAGGGGACGGAAGCGTTTTCCTGCGAATCACATGCAATTCCCGTACACAGCTTCCGTTTTTCGGTCATTCAGTGCACACTCGCACCGAATCAGGCCTGATAAGCATTTTTAAATTGAAAATGGAGACAGTGATCATGTTGAAAAAAGAACCGGTCAATTTTCTGGGCCAGCTGATCCGCCATGTGCTGTTTGCGTGGCTCTTTGCTGCCGCAGTGGAATATCTTCTGCTTCCAATAGATCTGAGAAATCTGATAAATCTGCGGGGAACGGCCAATATGTCTCTGCTGCGTGTGCTGCTGATTACTGCCTGCTGCACCGGCTTGCTGGTATTTTTGTCCCGCAGGTTTAATATCGCTGCATGGGAACGGTTCGGGATGCTGGGACTTTTTGCGGTTCTTTCTGTGTTCAGTCTCGCCGCTTCCTTTTCCTGGGCATTTCTGACTGTCTGCATTCTGGTTTGTGCAGGGCTGTTTGTCTATGGAAAACTGGGCTGGAACAGTCAGGAAGTGACCAAATGCAAAGCTGGTTCTTCCCAAAAAGCTTTCGTGTGGATCACAGCAGGCCTTGCTGTACTGTTTTTTGCTTTTGTCAGCATGTGGACTGTGTTCCGGATTCTCACCTTCAGCACTCCAAGCTACGATTTTTCCATCTTTGCCCAGATGTTTTACAACATGAAAGAATCCGGCCTGCCCATGACAACGGTTGAGCGGGATGGACTGCTGTCCCACTTTTATGTACATGTATCACCCATCTATTACCTGATGCTGCCGTTTTACTGTCTGGCACCCACACCTGCAACACTGCAGATCCTGCAGGCAGCTGTTCTGGCATCCGCGGTCATTCCCCTCTGGAAGATTGGGAAGCTGCACGGGCTGTCCGAACGGCAGCGGATGCTTCTGTGCGCAGTTCTGCTGCTGTTCCCGGCTTATTCCGGAGGCACCAGCTACGATATCCATGAAAACTGTTTTCTGACACCGCTGATTCTGTGGCTGTTCTATGGGATCGACAGAAAAAATCCCGGAATTACCGTTTGCGCTGCGGTTCTGACACTTATGGTCAAAGAAGATGCAGCCGTATACGTTGCGGTAATTGCTCTGTGGCTTGTCATCCGCTCTGTTCTGCATCACAAAAAGGGAGAAAACACTCAGCTGATTACGGGCCTCGTCATGCTGGCAGGCTCCCTCGTCTGGTTTTTCCTTGTAACCGGTTTTCTGGCAAGCATCGGAGACGGTGTCATGACGTACCGGTATGACAATTTTATCTATGACGGTTCTGCCTCGCTGGTAACCGTTATCAAATCGGTAATCATGAATCCCATGAAGGCCGTTTTCGAATGTGTGGACCCGAAAAAGCTGACATTCATCGCTCTGACCCTTGGACCGCTGCTGGGGCTGCCCCTGCTGACAAGGCGGTACGAGCGGTATATTCTGCTGATTCCCTATATTCTGGTAAATCTGATGTCCGATTACAAGTATCAGCACGATATTTTCTTCCAGTATACCTTCGGCTCGACAGCATGTCTTTTTTACCTGACCGTCGTTAATCTCGCCGATTTTCATATCGACAGAAGAAGAACCGCTGCCGTAGCGGCAGCTTCCATCGTCAGCTTAGCGTGCTTCAGTTCCGTGGTTGCTCCAAAAGCCTGGACCTATCCCGTTCGGTACATCGGAAACCGGCAGGAATATCAGCTGATGCAGGATGTTCTTCAGAAGATCCCCGAGGACGCCTCTGTAGCAGCATCCACATTCTACACAACCACCCTTTCTCAGCGGGAGATTCTCTACGACATTCACTATTGCACTCAGGAACACCTGCTCAGCTGCGACTATGTCGCTGTGGCGGAGGGGAGCAAAAACAGATTCTCCCAAGAAAGCTTTGACAAGTTCCTGATCGGGGAGGGGTACGTTCTTTTTGACGAAATTCCCGG
>RCNH01000257.1_pt1 | contig 24515 bp, 17 predicted proteins | sample 2041161 | NCBI WGS metagenome assembly RCNH01 (sample SAMN09708215, study PRJNA481090) | Feces metagenome, whole genome shotgun sequencing project. | biome: feces | host: Leptonychotes weddellii | place: Antarctica: Sion Island | collected 2010-03-01 | reverse complement strand
AAAAATGAGCCCCATTACACAACAACACCCACGAGATGTGGGTGTTGTTGTGTATAGTGCCGGGAATATAATTCCCTCTGGGGGCTTGGCTTAAAACTTTTTAGCTCAAAGACCCCATATGTAGGTAGTAATAAAAACCCTCTATGGCCTCGTATTAGTTACGAGAATCATCTGTAGGCTCGATGCGCAGGCGTCCTTCATGAATAGATAGGCGTAGTTTGCCTTCCATCAGATCTAAGAGCTCTTCTCCAATGAGCTGACGGCGCCAACCTTGCAGGGTTTCCACATCCTCATGATAACCACGTGCAATATTTATAAGGTCCTCACGGGATGAAAGCACCTGAAAAGCCACGCCCTGCTCTTTAGAGCGCTGACGAACCAGGGCGGTCATTACATCCACCTCGGCTTCGACATTTACCTCGTTGCGTGATGAACGCTTAACCACCGGCCAGGTGTCCTCGGGGGCATCGAAGCCACGCTTGAGCGCCTCGAGGGCTGAACGTGCTTCATTTAAGCTTAAAGAGTCTTGAACTCCACGCACCATAAAAAGCTCATCTAAGGTGGTTGCATGGCGACGGCAGGCTTCTACAATCTGTTCATCGGTAAGCACCCACTTACGAGGAATATCACGACGCTGGGCTTCATATTCTCGCCATTCGGCAAGCTCACGCGCAGCCGATGACTGCTGGGCATTAAGCTGATTAGCACGCTTGAGATGCTTATACCTCAGACGAGGATTATGGGTGTAGCGCTGCGGGGATGCAAGGGCAGCAAAATCATCCGCAAGCCAGCCAAGACGCCCCTTGCTTTCAAGCTGGGAAACCATACTTGAAAACATGCGCGGCAGATAGATAACATCATTTGCAGCATAGGAAATCTGAGAGTCAGACAAGGGTCTACGTGCCCAGTCTGTATATGAGTCCGCCTTTTTTAGATTAACGCCACATTCGTGACTAACCAAGGCACCATAACCTATTTGCTTTCCTTGTCCAAGAAGGGCTGCTGCAATCTGCGTGTCAAATACGGGATGGGGCATGACACCAACTTCACGCCAGAGAATTTCTATATCCTGGGTGCCTGCATGAAACACCTTGGTTATATGCTCATCTTGCAAAAGTGGAGCTAAAACAGAAATATCCCTGATGGTGAAGGGGTCAATAACTACCACTTCGTCATCAGTTGCAATTTGAATAAGGCACAAACGAGGATAGTAGGTTTTTTCTCGTAAAAATTCAGTGTCAATCGCCAAAACGGAAGAATGTGCTGCTCGACTGATAAAGTCTTCAAGCATTTTTTGGTTTGCTATGTACAAAACTAAGTATCCTTCGGTATCGTATATATGTCGGCTCTTATCATACCAAGCGAAAGGGAATCTGTGAAACTACTCGTTATTAACAACATAGCTTCAGGATTGGGCGAAGGTGCCATCTATGATTTTATTCGTGCCTTCACACAAAACGGAGATCAAATTGCCATTCGCTCAACTGACGGAACAACAGACATCGCAAGTCTCTTACACGATGCCCACGCCTTTGACATTGTTGTTGCCAGTGGTGGAGACGGCACTGTGGCGGCGGTGTGCTACGAGCTTCGTAATACCGGCATTCCGGTACTGCCCTTCCCTGCTGGTACTGCCAATCTCCTAGCGCTCAACATCAATTCCCCCTTTGAAACACATGCCTTATCTAAGATGGCACGCGATCCGAAGATGCTTGATTTTGACATGGGTGAAATCATCGTTGATGGCAAGGCCTTTGGTTTTAATCTCATCGCCGGTGCCGGATATGACTGCACGATTATGCGCTCAGCTGCAGCTAAGAAGCGCCTGTTGGGGCCTCTTGCCTACTTCTCAGCAGCCTTAGCCCATCCAACCCCTCAGACCTCTCACTTTGTGCTTGACATCGATGATACGCACATAGAAACCGATGGTGTTGGAATCTTGCTTGCCAACTTCTCAAAAATTCAATTTGATCTAGAAGTAACCCACAAAAACAATCCTCGTGATGGCCTGCTTGATGTTGTTATCCTTAAGGCCAACACGACCCTCGACTTTATTCCTTCGGTACTCGCTGCTGCCCTTGACCGCAATGGCGACTTCCCCGACCGCGGTGACGCCCTTGAAATTCACTCAGGTCGTTCGGTGCGTGTATCGGCAGACCCTGCACTTGAAGTGCAGTTTGATGGAGAATTCACCGGCCTTCATACACCTTTTACCGCACGCGTAATCAATAAGGCCAATCGTCTGCTTTTGTCTTCTGACAGCTATGATTATTTTTCATCTGTAGAAGATGGGGGTCAAGAAAATTAAAGCTCCTTGCACATATAGGGCATACGCTTTAGGGAAAAGTTACACCATACAACCCAAAGCCTTCGGCCCTCATGTAACCCGTGGCTCATGCATTCCTATGCTCGCAGGGCATACAATCTAATGGCTCGACTCCGGATAGTACAACCGGGGCCGAGCCATTTTTTGCTTTATGGCAAAACTGCCTATGTGCTTATGCTAGCGCATATAAGCCTTGCCTATATAACTCCCTGCCCTAAGCTCAAGCCTTAAGGATTGGGCTCTAGGAGCTAATTTATACATTAGTCACGGGTAAGCTTGCGGTGAATGCTATGAGGGCGAGCAGCTTCTGCACCCAAGCGTTCGATACGATTTTGCTGGTAGCTCTCGAAGTTGCCTTCAAACCAATGCCAGTGAGCAGGGTTTTCTTCACTACCCTCCCAGGCCAAAATGTGGGTTGCAATACGATCGAGGAACCAACGGTCGTGGCTTACAACAACAGCGCAGCCAGAAAATGCCAACAAGGCCTCCTCGAGGCTCTCAAGGGTCTCAACATCAAGGTCGTTCGTTGGTTCGTCCAACAAAAGCAGATTACCACCCTGTTTGAGGGTAAGAGCAAGGTTTAGACGATTGCGCTCGCCACCAGAAAGGACACCTGCCTTCTTCTGCTGGTCAGAGCCCTTAAAGCCAAAACTAGCAACATAGGCACGGCTATTGATTTCGCTGTCGCCTACTTTAATAAAGTCGTTGCCGTCGCTCACAATTTCCCAAATAGACTTATCAGGATCAAGACCTTCACGGCTCTGGTCTACATAGGAAATCTTTACGGTCTCGCCAATTTCAAGACTGCCTGAGCTTTGATCCTCAAGTCCAACAATGGTCTTAAACAAGGTGGTCTTACCAACACCATTAGGGCCAATGACACCTACAATGCCATTACGAGGCAAAATAAAGGAAAGGTCATCAATGAGTACACGATCACCTATGGCCTTTTCTAAATGCTCGGCTACGATAACCTTATTACCCAGGCGTGGAGCCACAGGGATTTTGATATCGGAAAATTCTACACGCTGGGACTGTGAAGCCTCGGCCTGCATTTGCTCGTAACGCTCGAGACGGGCCTTATTTTTAGCCTGACGAGCCTTAGGAGAAGACTGCACCCATTCAAGCTCACGACGCAGACGCTTAGCGAGCTTAGCATCGCGATCACCCTGGGCCTCCAAACGGGCAGCCTTGGTATCTAAGTAGGTAGAATAATTACCCTTATAGGGATAGAGGCGTCCGCGGTCAATTTCGCAGATCCATTCAGCAACATTATCCAAGAAGTAGCGGTCATGGGTAACAGCTAATACGGCACCAGGGTACTTGTGCAAGAATTGCTCGAGCCACAAAACGGACTCAGCATCCAGGTGGTTCGTAGGCTCGTCAAGTAATAGCAGGTCAGGAGCTTCAAGAAGCAGACGACACAGGGCTACACGACGACGTTCACCACCAGATAACACAGAAACAGGGGTATCGGGATCAGGGCACTGAAGAGCATCCATGGCCTGGCGCAATTGAGTGTCCAGGTCCCAACCGTTAACTGCATCAATGGCGTCCTGCAACTTGCCCATTTCATCCATAAGAGCATCAAAATCGGCATCGGGATCGCCCATTTCTTCACCAATTTGATTAAAACGAGCTATATGAGCAAGCGTATCCCCAAAGGCCATCTGCACATTTTCAAGAACCGTCTTGTCTTCTTCTAGGGGTGGCTCCTGCTGTAAAATACCTACGGTGTAACCTGGTGCCAGGCGAGCATCGCCGGCGGAACATTCTTCAAGGCCAGCCATAACTCGCAGCATGGTAGATTTACCCATGCCATTAGGGCCTACAACGCCAATTTTAGCCCCTGGGAAAAAGCCCATGGTTACATCGTCAAGAACAACCTTGTCTCCGTGTGTCTTGCGCACACCTTGCATCTGATAAATAAATTCAGCCATATATCCTCCTGATAGAGCAAAGCTTAAAGTTACTATTTGTGTGTCTTGTAAAAAGACACAGTTTGGTACCTACCTGCCGTTTAAAATATGTGAGCACAGGCATATAAGCGTAGCAGTATAAAACCACGCCCATATGCCTAGCCAAGGTCATAGACATCTTTTGCAGAAAGAACCCGGGCGGGAGAGATAAATATCGCACCCACAGAACCCCGCTCGGGAGAGTCCATATAAAATACTCCCTGATGCGTCTCGCCCATAGGAAACAGACCTTCATCTGCAAGAGAAATCACAAGTGTCGCCCCCGTCAAGCGCTCAGCTAAGGCACGATTAGGACTTATCACAACTAGATAATCGACCTTATTGGCCTTAAGTCTATCTAGTATTGCCTGAATGCGAGAAAGCTCACGCACATCCTTGCTCGTAAGCGACACAACGCCAAAGGATTCCCCATTACAGCGCAGTATAGCCCCATAGGAATACTGATCAAGCCTGGCGGTATTTAGGCACAGCACCTCTGCACCCTTATCCCAGTACTCACGTCGCACCTCTTGACTGCTAATCCAGCTTGTAGGAATACTCGGTTTAGTATCTATGATGAGGTCATCCTTAGATTCAGGTGACTGCAAGGGATGCAATATATCCTGAAATATGTCATCGAGAGCATTTGTGAAGCCCTCTTCAGCATAGCTTGGCATGGTGCGATCAAGAAGCTCATGCCTTCTATTCTGCCGAGCCTTGTCTATGCGCTCACCCTGCTCACGTAATTCTTGCTCAGCTTCTTCCTGTGTGCCCACATTTGGCACATGAGGCTTGTCCCCGGCCGCCTGTGTTTGCGCATCTCGGCTTGTGACCCCTGGCAGGCGCTGTTTTAGTGCATCCTCGCGCTCTTGAATGCTGGGAGCCTGTCCATCAAACAAAATAACGGTATAGCCTTCCATCTCGCCGCGTACGTCATCGATGGTTGTGGCAGCAACATTCCAATTGTGCCCTATATAGAGGTACGCAACAAAGCTCGCCAAGCTCACTAAAAGCATGGCGAAGAAGATAGCCAGGGCTATACGCTCTTTTGTTAGAAATCTCATGTCTCGTATTATACCTACAATTTAGCTATTCTTTTAAAAATTCAGGTTCAGGCAGGCTTATGCTCCTACAAGCCATTAACACCCGGTCGTATACATACGTATAGAAAAAAACGCAGGGGCCTTCATCCCCTGCGTTTTATAACTTGTACGTATGGAAAGTAGCATATCAGCACATAAGCGCTAGAGTAGCTTCTCAAAGGCGAGGCGCTTACGAGGACCTTCGAAATAGGTTTGCGCTACGATACGACCACAGAAACTATATCCTTGTTTGAGCAAAACCCTCTGCATAGGAATATTGCCTTCATAAATATCTGCTCGCATACTCGTTTTGCCAGATTCGCGTGCTATACGTTCTGCCTCTGATAGGGCATAGGAACCAACACCACCACGGCACACATCACGCCTTACAGTAAGCCAGCGAACTACAGCATAGTCAGGCTTGTCAGACGCACTAGAACTCAACCAGCGCCCTTCATAAATCTGATCATACCAGCTATCTCCCCCAAGACTTACATTAAAGACAGCTACAATCGAGCCCTCATTATCGCAGACTACATGGCAGTCTTGTGCGCGGATGGATTTTTCAAGGCGACGTGCTGATGGGTAGGCCTTAACTCCAATACGCACCTGCATAGACAGAAGAAATTCACGAGCATCGCTTAAGATCTGCTGGATTTCTTCTCTATCATCTATCGTTGCTGGACGCGTATGCAAAACGCCCAGTTCGCTCGCACTACCCTTAAACAAGGGAGTAAGTGCCTCATTGGTATCTGCAGAGGACTCCCAACGAGCAACTTCGGCAGAACTTGTCTCAACGAGGTCATAGGAAGACACTCCCCTGCTGGTATCGGGCAGAGCACCCTCGTTGACCTTGGACTCTTCTTCTTTTTGAACAACTAAAAACATCATAGTGATAATCAGGGCGCAACCTATGATGTCCCAGATAGTAAAGGCTGTATGCAGCCACAAGCTTGCAAACAAGGTAGCAGATATAGGTTCAACACAACCAACCAACGAAGCCTTTACAGGACCTGCGTCATTAACGCCCTGTAAGTAGAACAAATACGCACCAAAGGTTCCAATAACAATTAAGGCAGCAACACCCAAGCAGGCACCTGGATGCAAATCAACTGAGACAGTCCATGGTTGCATGACAAGCATGCCAACGGCTCCTGCTATAAACAAGGCCAGACAGGTGACGATTAAGGAGCCCCATTTGTGTAAGACACGCACAGGAATCATGGTGTAAAACATTAAGGAAACACCTGAGAGCAGGCCAAAGGCAAGACCAACACCTGAAATAGACAGCTGGGTGAAGTCTCCTTGAAAAGCAATAATGGCCGTACCAGCGAGGGCAAGCACAAGACCAATAAGCTCCTTCATGCGTGGCCAGCGTGCAGCTCGAATACAGGTAACAAGCATAATACATACAAGGCCTGTACGCTCAAGTACGGTACCCGTACCAGAATTTGTATGATGTATGCAGGACAAATAGCAAACCTGGGTCATAAAGACGCCAAAAAGAGCTAGGGCTGCTATTTGCAGGAGGCTTTTCTTATCACGCAGACAGGCCACAAAGGCACTTCTTTGACTACACAGGATAACCAATAAAAATAAAAGAGATGCTCCCCACATACGTACTGGAACAAGCCAGGTAATGGGCATCCCATATTCATTCATAAGTAATTGAGCTAGGGTTCCAGAAAATCCCCAACAGGTGCCGCCAATGGCAGCACAGATAATACCGCGTATCGTGCGTCGTCTTTGCAAAAGGCTGTTCATCACATCCCCTCTCGCCACAAGTTGTACTACCTACAAGAATAGCCTCTTACGAGGCTATTTTCTAGATACTATTGCTAACTTATGCCTGGTAAATCGACAGAGAGCACTTGGGGATAGCTCTAGCCTAGGGCAACGTCTAAGATCATCATGATAGAAAAACCTACCGTAAATAGTAGGGTGCCAATATTGGAGTGCTTACCCGTTGACATTTCTGGGATGAGCTCTTCTACTACAACATAGATCATCGCACCTGCAGCAAAGGAGAGCAGATACGGCAAGATGGGCACGACAAGGCTTGAGAGCAGGATGGTTGCAACAGCAGCTATAGGCTCAACAACGCCGGAGAGTACACCAAGGACAAATGATTTTTTACGTGACATACCTTCTGCTGCCAAGGGCATGGAAATAATGGCACCCTCGGGGAAGTTTTGAATGGCAATACCAAGCGATAAGGCAAGGGCTGCAGCAGCAGAAATCTCAGGCATGCCGGCAGCATAGGCAGCATAGATAACACCAACGGCCATGCCTTCAGGAATATTATGGATGGTTACAGCCAAAAGCAACATGGTTGTACGGCGCAGGCTTGAGGACCTACCTTCTGGCTCATCAGAAAACTGGTGCAGGTGAGGAATGGTATGATCAAGCAACAGCAAGAACAACACACCAGCCCACAGACCTACAACGGCTGGAACAAAGGACCATACACCCCAGTCAGAGGACTGCTCAATTGCCGGCATAATAAGGCTCCAAATGGAAGCCGCCACCATAACACCGCCTGCAAAGCCAATTAAGCCTCGCTGGATGCTTGTATTAAGTTGCTTGCGCATAAAAAATACGCAGGCTGCACCGAGAGAGGTGCCGATAAAGGGGAGCAAAATTCCCCAGGCAATTTCTTGAAACACGCGATACACCTTTCTTTTTTCATTTGAGGTATGAATGAAGCTCAATGTATGAGTAGGAAAACACAGATCATGTGGGGGGGATTTAGCCCCACTCACAAAGAAAAACCCTTCTAGCCAATCACAGGGCCAGAAGGGTTGCTTACATTCTATGAGCAAGCTTTATCTTAGCTTAGAGGGATGATAGATAGTCTGCTGCAAAGTTGGCTGTATTTGCGCCATCTGCCACAGCTGTTGTTACCTGCCTGAGCTCTTTTGTGCGAACGTCACCCGCTGCATACACGCCTGGGATGGAGGTGCGACCCAAGTCATCCGTTACAATGTAGCCTCCCTGGTCAAGTTCTAGCTCGGTGCCTAAGAACTCTGTATTAGGAACAAGGCCGATGGCCATAAACATGCCATCACAGGGAACAAAACTCTCTTCATTGGTCTCGGAATTATGAACCGTTACACCCGAAAGCTTGCCGGACTCTTCATGTACGGCAACTACGTTAGAATGCCAGAGATATTCAAGATTATCAAGCTCGGCCAGCGCCTTGTTGTATACCGGTGTGGCACGTAGGGCGCCACGACGATACACAATGGTTACCTTTTTACAAATACGAGACAAATACAAGGCATCCATAACAGCCGTATCGCCGCCGCCTACGATGATTACTTCCTTTTCGCGGAAGAAGTTGCCATCACAGGTAGCGCAGTAGGCAATGCCACGGCTTTCAAGGTCGCAGTAACCAGGAAGATCAAGCTTGCGAGGACGTGCGCCCGTAGCAACAATCACCGTTGCGGCTGTATAGCTGCCATAGGCTGTGGTAAGGCTTTTAGTTTCTGAGTTAAGGTCAACCTGGACAACCTGCTCATTGATAATTTCGCAGCCAAAGCGCTCTGCCTGCTCCTTCATGCTAAAAGCCAGGTCAAATCCTGGGAGACCTTCAGGGAAGCCGGGATAGTTTTCAATAAGGGATGTTTCGGCGAGCTGTCCTCCGGGAGAGAGCTCCTCGAATAGGGCAACACGCAGGCCAGCACGGGCAGCGTATAAACCAGCTGTCATGCCAGCAGGGCCAGCACCAATAATAACAAGGTCATAGTGCTTAGTTTCTTGTGTCATACATTCCTCCTGTATAAAACGGCTCACCTGAACAGGTGAGCCGTTATTGAGCCTGTTAAATTGTTAGGGCCGTTTTCTTATGCAAACAAGTCCAAGAGTGCGCCCTTAGGCTGAACACCGGTGAAACGCTGTACTTCTTCGCCGTCTTTGAAAACTACCAGGGTAGGAATACTCATGACACCAAACTGAGCAGCAATATTAGCAGCTTCGTCTACATTTACCTTAAATACAGAACCCTTGTCAGCAACTTCTTCTGCTACCTGATCAACAACAGGAGAAAGCATCTTGCAAGGACCACACCATGGTGCAAAGAAGTCTACCAATACCGTGCCCTTGGATTCCAATACTTCTGCGGAAAATTCCTGTTCGCTTAATACCTTAGCCATAAGATAACTCCTTTTTGTCTTGCCTGTACATCAGGCTTGCATGCTTTGTTATTGCTACCATTGTAATACTAAAAAGGGCGCGAATATGTCAGGTTCATTAATTGTTCCTTTTATATTTACAATTTTCACATATACCCGCCACTACTCAGAAAATCCCAGGTGAAACAAGAAAAAGCCACCCCCACTATGTAAAGGGGGTGGCTTGTGTGTCATGTCTTAGAGTGTCTACTTAAATCTCAAACATGCTTGGTTTAGTTTGCTGCAACTGGCTCATCAGCAGTGAGCTCGAGCTTGGACCAGTCGAAGTTGGTGCCGTAGGTCCAGTCGTAGTTCTTAACACGCTTGTTAACCAGCAAGATGTCCATCCTGTTGAGCATAGGTGCTACTGGAAGCTCGTCGGTAAATACCTTTTCGAAGGTGTGATAGAACTCTACGTTCTTCTTATCGTCGAGGGCTTCAGGAGAAGCGATGTTCTCCAAGCTGGACTTAAGTTCTTCAGAGGTGTAACGAGCCATGTTGAAGGCAGAACCTGCACCCCAGAGACCAGCAGGGTTAGGATCAGTACCAAAGCCGAATGCTGCCATGTATACGTCAAATGCTGGGTCGTCGTCCTGGAGGCGATCGTAGAAGTTGTTGAAGTCAAGCAAACGACCGTCGATCAAGGATACATTCAAACCAATAGCTGCCCATTGCTGGATGTAGTACTGGCTCAAAGGTTCTGCGATGTCGCCGCCACTCATCATGCCCAAGTGGATTTCCAAAGGCTCACCATTAGGATCTTCGCGAACACCGTCGCCGTCTACGTCCTTGTAGCCTGCTTCGTCAAGAAGATTCTTAGCCTTTTCCTGATCAAAGGCAAATGGTTCAACCTTTGGATCGTGCAAGTCGGTCATGGTTGGTGCCAGAGGACCAGCAGCTGGGAAGCGCAAACCATTGTAGAACTTCTCAGAGATTGCCTTGTTGTCGATGGCGTGTACCATAGCCTTTTTCAGGTTGATGTTGTACATCTTGGAATCGGTGTCAGTCTTAACGGTGTTGTTAGCTGCATCCCAGGTACCTACGTGGAAGCCCATGTAGGAGAGGTACAAAGCAGGTCGAGACAAGATGTCAACGTTGTTGAGCTCAGTGAGCTGAGTAAAGGTAGAAGCAGATGGATTCTTGATGATGTCAAAGTTACCAGCCTGAATTGCTGCTACCTGCTGGGAGGTTGGTACGAAGGTAAGCTCTACCTTCTTAACCTTAGGCTCACCCTTGTAGTAGTGAGGATTTGCTTCAAAGGTTACCTTTTCGCCCTGGAGGATGTCGGTAATGACATAAGGACCATAGGATGGTGGTGTCTTACGGATAGGATCGCTTTCGAGAACCTTATCCATTGGAATGCCTTCCATCTCATCAGCCTTTACAAATTCAGAGGCGAAGCAACCGCCATAGTAAACGCCAGGGTTGATGTCGGTCAAGTGGATAACAAGCTCAGAATCGCTCTTTACTTCCAAACCAGAAATGGTATCGGCTTCACCACGGTTGTACTCAAGAATGCCTTCAATGATGTGCATGTCTTCATTAAAGCGAGGAGACTGTGCAGCCTCGATGAATTCCTGGTTAGCAACGATTTCGTAGGTCTTTACGATGTCCTTGGTGGTAACAGGAGTGCCGTCGTTCCATTTGAACTTAGGATTGATGGTAAAGCTAACAGTCTTAGCATCCTGATCAACATGAATCTTGAGAGGTGTGTCATTGCTATCAAGAATCATCTTGAAGTTGTCATCGGTAACAAACGCACCTGCCATGGTATCGGACATGATGTCGTTGTCGGTACCGTTGGTGTACAAGAAAGGATTAAAGATACCCTTGAAAGCCGAATCGGAAACAACTGCAACCTTAAGTGTTGCGTCATTTACTGCGTTGCCCTTGTTTTCGATCTTAGCAGGATACTTTTCCTGAATCTCGGCAACGGATTCGAGTTGCTTGTCTGCAGCTGCGCCGCATGAAGCTAAAGTGAATGCAGTAGTAACTGCAAGAGCAGTTCCCACTAACGTCCTTTTCTTCATAGAACTCTCCTAACTATCGTCTGTATGCACCCAGCGGACCAGTAGACAAAATCCGCAGATACATCTTGCGTGAGTGAGAGCATTGTGCAAATACTCTCACTCATGGCTGCTTGCGTCAGCCATACACCTTGGTAGCAATTTGGACTTGTCATTCCAAACCCCCCTCGTATGCTGTATCACAGTGTAGTGGAGCCAGTGATAGCTTGGTATTGAAAAATTGAAGGGTTAACACATCGATAACCTTGGAAACAGAACTGTTACATAATCTGGCCTATTTCATGCAGTTTTATCAGGACTTCTGTATATAAGGTTAATTCTTATCAAAATTTTGTAACATAGTGGGCTTATTTTGTAACAAATAATGCCCTTAGAAAAGCATTCCCCCCTTCCCTATTACACAAAAAGACCGCCCTCTCTGCTAAGAGAAGACGGTCTTTAAACACGTGTCTACTTAATTATTTTCTTATATAAGTGTGCAACTAGTTTGCTGCGATTGGTGCGTCAGCAGTGAGCTCAATCTTGGACCAGTTGAAGTCAGTACCCCAGTTCCAGTCGTAGGACTTAACACGCTTGTTAACAAGCATGATGTCCATCTTGTTGAGCAATGGAGCAACAGGCAATTCTGCCATGAAGTCCTTTTCGAACTGACGATAGAACTCTACGTTCTTAGCCTCATCGAGTGCTTCAGGTGAAGAAATCTTGTCCAAGTCAGCTTCGATCTGCTCAGAAGTGTAACGAGACATGTTGAAGCCAGACTTAGCGCCCCAGAGACCCAATGGGTTAGGATCGCTGCCCAAACCAAATGCGCCCATGTAGATGTCAAACTCAGGATCGTCGTTGCGGAGACGCTCGTAGAAGTTCTGGAACTCAAGCAAGCGGCCGTCAACGAGAGTTACGTTCAAGCCAACTTCTTTCCATGCCTGCATGTAGTAAGTGCTCAAAGGCTCAGCAATGTCGCCACCATTCATAAAGGCAAAGTGGATTTCGAAAGGCTGACCGTTGTTGTCTTCACGGATGCCGTCGCCATCAACGTCAACATAACCAGCTTCGTCAAGAAGCTTCTTAGCCTGCTCAGGATCGTAATCGATAGCCTTTACGTCAGGGTCATGAAGGTCAGTGAAGGTTGGAGCCAATGGGCTAGGAGCTGGGAAGCGCAAACCGTTGTAGAACTTCTCAGATACTGCCTTGTTGTTAATAGCATGAACCATAGCCTTTTTGAGGTTAATGTTGTTCATCTTTGCATCAGGATCAGTTACAACAGTGTTGTTTTCTGCATCCCATTTACCAACCTTGAAGCCCATGTAGTTCAAGTAAAGAGCTGGACGGGACAAAATGTTGATGTTGTTAAGCTCAGTGAGCTGATCAAAGGTAGATGCAGATGGAGTCTTGATGATGTCAAAGTTACCAGCCTGGATAGCTGCAACCTGCTGAGAGGTTGGGAGGAAGGTAATCTCAACATTCTTTACCTTAGGCTCGCCTTCATAGTAGTAAGGGTTAGCCTCAAAGCGTACGCTCTCGCCCTGGAGAACGTCAGTGATTACGTAAGGACCATAGGATGGTGGGTTCTTACGGATAGGATCGCTTTCGAGAACCTGATCCATAGGAATGCCTTCCATGAGGTCAGCCTTAACAAATTCGCCAGCCAAAGGACCGCCATAGTAAACACTAGGGTTCATTTCGGTGAGCTGAATGGTCATCTCAGAGTCGCTCTTAACCTGAAGGCCGGAGATGTGATCTGCCTCGCCCTTGTTATAAGCAACGATGCCTTCGATGATTTCCATGTCTTCACCAAAACGAGGAGACTGAGCAGCCTCGATGAATTCCTGGTTAGCAACGATTTCATAGGTCTTTACGATGTCCTTGGTGGTAACAGGAGTGCCGTCATTCCACTTGAACTTAGGGTTAATCTTGAATGAAATCGTCTTAGCATCTTTGTCGATGTGTACGTTAATAGGGGTATCGTTGCTATCAAGTACCAACTTGAAGTTAGCATCGTTGACAATAGCACCAGACATGGTGTCCTTCATCAACTCATAGTCCATACCATCGGTATAGAGGAATGGGTTGAAGATACCCTTAAAATTCGAATCAGAAACAACTGCAACTTTAAGGGTTGCGTCGCTTACAGCGTTGCCAGAATTTTCGATCTTAGCAGGATACTTTTCCTGGATCTCAGCAACGGATTCGAGCTGCTTTTCTGCGGCTGCGCCGCATGAAGCCAAAGTGAACGCAGTGGTTACTGCAAGCGCAGTACCTACTAATGTCCTTTTCTTCATAAACTCTCTCTCCTAACTGTAGTGCTCTATACATAGGTGGGTAAGTAGACAAAACCCACGCATGCAAGCAAAGAATTAGCCCAGACGCTGCTTAGCGTCGGATGCACGCTTGAAGGCGCGACCAGCATAGTTGATGCCAAGCATCATGAACAAAATAACGAGGGTTGCAGGCAACCATACCCACATCTTGTTCTGAATTACCTCAGGCTGGGAGGCGTATGCAATCAAGGTACCCAAGGATGGGGTTGAAGGTGGAAGGCCAAAACCAAGGTATGAAAGCGAAGTTTCAATACCAATATTGCCTGCCAAAGACAGGATTGCATTAACAATGATGATTGAAGAAATGTTAGGCAAAATAGATTTGAACATAATCTTCAAGCTGGAAGTACCCATGGTTTTAGAAGCACTAACATAGTCACGACGTGATTCGCTCAATGCCTTGGAACGAACCAGACGTGCGTTGCCAATCCAATAGAAGATTGACATGATGAAGATAAAGGTAAAGAGGTTGTAGCGTGGAACGATGGTTACAAAGGCAATGATGATGAGCAAGGTAGGCAAAATACCGATGAAGTCAACGATACGCATGCCAATCTTGTCAACCTTGCCGCCATAGTAACCCATGCACAGACCAACCAAGATACCAATAAATGTTGTGATCAGGGTAATGGAAATACCTACAACAAGTGAGTTGCGGGCGCCAATAATAAGCAAGCCCAAAACACTACGACCACCAGCATCGCGACCAAGAATGTCCCAAAAGTTATTAAAGCTTGGTGGATCATACTTAGCCAAAATGTCTACCGTATTAATCATGTCTTGATTAATAAAGGCAGAAGCAATAAATACAAACAAGGTAAAGCCCAGTACGCCGAACAAAGAGATGCGTGCGAGCCTGTCTTTTTTAAACTCACGGACAATTACTTCAAAGCCCATAGCGCTGCTTGAAGCATCCGTTGTCTTTTTCTCTTTCTTTTTCATAGTAACTATGCCAATTCCTTTAATCGATACGAATGCGTGGGTCGACGATGCTCATAGTAATGTCGGAGATCAAAGAACCCAACAACGACAAGAAGCCGTAGAGCAAAATCAAGGTAGTAACAACCGAGTAGTCACGGGTGTTAATAGCCTCCAAGAAGAACTTACCCATGCCCTGGAAGTTAAAGATGGATTCTGCAATAACAGAGCCACCCAACAAGCCCGTAATCTGGAAACCAAAGAATGCTGCGATAGGCAACAAGGAATTCCTGAAGATGTGGTGGGAGTATACCTTTTTCATAGGAACACCCTTGGCACGAGCAGTTTTTACATACTCTTGGGTCTTAGCGTCGATAACCTCGTTGCGGAGGTATTGGATCGTACCAACAGAAGAAATGATAGCCAAACAAATAGCTGGCATGGTCATGTAGTAAATCCTGCTGAAGAAGTAAGCGATGGGCTGACCGATCGTATTAGGATCTACCGAACCGATGGTTGGGAACAAGTGAAGCTTGTAACCAAAGATCAAGATGAACAAGAGGTACAAAACAAAGGATGGAATAGCAAAGATAAAGAAGTTTGCAAAAACTACTGCCTTATCGAAATGGCTGCCAGGCTTTTTACCAGCATGAATTGCGATAGGAATAGATGCTGCATACATCAAAATCAAGGCATACAAGCTCAAGTAGAAGCTGTTAAGAGCACGAGGGCCAATAACTTCAAGTACAGGAAGCTTGTAGTTGTAGCTAATACCAAAGTCACCTTGGAAAATACCTGCCATCCAACGGCCGTACTTTACATACCAAGGATCATAGTAACCAGAAGCAATACGAAGAGCTTCAACTGCATTTTGGTCAATTTCAGGAGAAATCAAACCTGTCAATGCGTCACCTGGCATCATCTGAGCCAGGATAAAAACTAAAAGACTTAAGACAAACAACTGAGGAATCATTAACAGCATTCGCCTTACCACTGTTTTCCACATAATTAGTTGTCTCCTTTTTTCTCAGCGGCGAAATGCGTCTCGGTAATCTGCTTGAGAGCATATACACGATCATGTTCGTCGTAGTAGTTGGAATACTCTTCAGCATAGAGACGTTCAATTTCTTCGCGGTTGCGCCTGATGTCTTCTTTTTTCTCAGGATTGAGCTGAGGAATGGAGGCAATCAAACGTTTCGTGTAGATGTGACGGGGATCCTGGTAAATATCAGCCTTGGTACCCACCTCGGTAAACCTACCACGGTGCATGATGAAGATTTCGTCACACATGTGCTTTACAACACCCAAGTCGTGGGAAATAAAGATGTAGGTAAGCTTATATTCCTTCTGGATCTTCTTGAGATAGTTAAGTACCTGTGCCTGAACAGACAAGTCAAGAGCAGATACTGGTTCGTCACAGACAACCAATTTTGGTTTACAAGCAACAGCGCGGGCAACACCAATACGCTGACGCTGGCCACCGGAGAACTCATGAGGATATTTGTACAGTGAATCTTCTGGCATGCCTACGATAGAGAGCAACTCTTTAACGCGGGCAAGCTCTTCTTCCCTGCTCAAATTCTCAAAATTGCGAATAGGCTCTGCAATGATGTCAATAATGCGCTTACGAGGGTCAAGAGAGGACATGGAGTCCTGGAAGATCATCTGTACGTCTTCGTTATACTTGATCTTTTTACGCTCGGAGCGATTAAGTACATTGTGGCCCATGAACAATACTTCGCCACTTGTAGCCTTTTCAAGACCAACAATTACCTTGCCGATGGTGGTCTTACCCGAACCAGATTCGCCAATCAAACCATAGGTTTTACCCTCTTCAATGGTCATATTAACGCCATCAACTGCATATACGTGGTCAATAATGCGGTTAAAGAAGCCACCGCGGATTGGGTAATGAACCTTTAAGTCTCTTACTTCTAATAAGCTCATTTACTTGCCACTTTCTTTAAAATCAAAATCTTTCCAGCATGTGCACCTTACGAAATGGCCTGGAGCAACTTCGTGCAACTGAGGATCTTCTTCATGGCACTCAGCTGGGAATTCAGGAATACGAGGAGCAAACCTACAACCGGTGCGAGGAAGTTCCTTAAGAGAAGGAACCATGCCTTCGATAACATGAAGCTCTGCTTCGTCATCGGCATCAGCCTGAGGAATTGAATTAAGCAAGCTGCGGGTGTAAGGATGCAGCGGATTTTTAAACAATTCATCGCTTTCGGCAATCTCAACTACTTCGCCAGCATACATAACAGCTACGCGGTCTGCAGTCTGAGCTACAACGCCCAAGTCGTGAGTAATTAAGATAATGCCAGCCTTGGTATCGCGCTGGAGATCCAAAATCAAGTCAAGAATCTGAGCCTGAATAGTTACGTCAAGAGCGGTAGTTGGCTCGTCAGCGATAAGCAGGCTTGGCTTACATACCAAAGCCATAGCAATCATAACGCGCTGACGCATACCACCAGAAAGCTCATGAGGGAAGCGACGGTAGGCGCGCTCAGGATTGTCAATACCAACCTGACCCAAAAGCTCAATTACGCGCGTCTTACGCTCTTCTGCTGAAAGATCCATATGATAGAGCAGGCCTTCTTCGATCTGCTCACCGATGCGCTGAAGTGGATTGAGGGCAGACAGAGGATCTTGGAAAATCATGCCAATCTCGCCGCCACGAATCTGGTTGTACTCGTCGTCAGAAATGCCGATAAGATTCTTACCCTTGAACAAAACTTCACCAGTAACACGGGTGTAGTTGTAGTCATGCAGACCCATAATGGATGTAGCAAGAGTAGATTTACCACAGCCAGACTCGCCTACAATGGCGAGCACCTCATCAGGATAGAGATTTATGCTTACACCATCGACGGCATCAAAGTACTCGTCGCGAATACGGAATCCGGTATGCAAATCACGTATTTCGCATAAAGCTTGTTTATCCTCCATAAAAATTCCTTCAATCCATTTACAAACACTTAATTAAGAAATAGGTATTCGTTTATTTATACAATCAGATTTAAAGATAATACTCGTTTTTTTCATATTTTACAAACTTGAAACGCACTGGCAATCTTTAAAACTCGGTTAACGAAGCCCTTCCCTGCTGTTAGTTTTCCTTGTGTAGACATCCCTTTGCTATAATCTAAACAAGGAAAACTAGCAATACTTTAGGAGGGTATAGTATACGATGAAATTTAGTGAAATGCCGTATAAACGACCAAATATTAAAGAAGTGGTAACAAAGCTAGAAGAATTTAACCAGCGCTTCAAGGCTGCCACTTCTGCTGAAGAACAGGCCGAACTCTACCGCGCCTACAACGATTTTTCTGTAGATTTCAACACAAATTATTGGATCTGCAGCATTCGCAACACCATCGATACACGCGATGAATTTTATGAGGCTGAGAATGCCTTCTTCGATGAAAACATGCCGTTAATCTCTACCAAGAATGTTGAGATTGCAAAGACCTTGGTAGAATCCCCCTATCGCTCCGAGCTCGAAGAACTCCTTGGTGCTCACCTTTTTGAGCTTATGGAATGCTCCTTGGTTATCAACGAAAAAGCCATTCCTTTCATGCAAAAAGAAAACGAGCTGGTAACGGAATACAGCAAGCTTATCGCAACTGCCGAAGTTCCCTTCCGTGGCAAAATTTATACCCTCACTCAGATGGCTCCCTTGTTGCAAAATACCGATCGCAGCTTCCGTCGTGAAGCCTATGAGGCCCATATTGCCTTCTTTGAGAAGCATGAAGCAGAATTCGATCGCATTTATGATGAGCTTGTTCAAGTTCGTACCGAAATGGCCCAGGCTCTTGGATTTGAAAACTTCGTTGAGCTTCGCTACAAGCTTATGAACCGCACCGACTACAATCGCGATGATGTAGCTAAGTATCGCGAAAAAGTTTTGAAGAGCATCACTCCCCTCGCTGTTGAGCTGCGCAAAAAGCAGGCTGAACGCCTCGGCATTGATGACATGAAATACTACGATCGAAGCCTAAGCTTTGCTGATGGCAATGCCATCCCTCAGGGTGACACCCAGTTTATCGTAGACAATGCTCAAAAAATGTATCGTGAATTAAGCCCAGAGACGGGTCGCTTCTTTGACTTCATGGTTGAAAATGAACTCATGGACTTGGAAGCAAAGCCTGGTAAGCGCTCAGGTGGCTACTGCACCAGCCTTAATAAGTACAAGGCACCTTTCATCTTCTCTAACTTCAATGGCTCAAAGGGCGACATCGACGTTATCACCCATGAAGCAGGCCACGCCTTCCAAAACTTCATGGCACAAGAAATGCCTTTTGAAGAATATATTTGGCCTACCTACGAAGCTGCTGAAATTCACTCTATGTCCATGGAATTCTTAACCTGGCCATGGATGAACCTCTTCTTTGGCGCAGATGCTGATAAGTTCCGTTATTCTGCACTTACTGATGCCATTTGCTTCATCCCATATGGCTGCACCATTGACCACTTCCAGCACTTTGTATATGAAAACCCAGGTGCAAGCCCTGAAGAGCGCAAGGCTGCCTACCACGAGATTGAGCTTATGTACCAGCCCGACCTTGACTACGACAATGAGTTCTTTACCAAGGGTACCTGGTGGTTTAAGCAAGGTCACGTATTTGCTTCTCCCTTCTACTATATTGACTACACCCTAGCCCAGGTATGTGCCTTCCAGTACCTGCTCAAGAGCCTTGATGATCGTGAAAAGACTCTCGAAGAATACATCACCCTGTGTCGTGCAGGCGGTAGCGAGTCCTTCTTTAAACTCTTGGGTATCGGCAACATCGAAAATCCTATGACGAGCTCTGTCTTGGAAGACATCACTCCTCGTCTTTTGGAAGTAGCTCAAGACCTTGAAGAAAAGAGTCTGCGCTAAGTTTTCTTGTCGCACCTGTGATGTGCCTACTTCTATAGCTTTCATACCACCCATCCTTCTACTATGAAGGGTGGGTGTTTCTCTATGTCCCAAAAAGCTTACATTTTGGCAGTACGAAAGGCCTTTAAGCAAACACCCCTGGTAGGAGCTACAAAATGCCAATACGTGCCTTGTAAGCCAAATTGGGTCCCAAGCAAATTAAGGTCGCTAGCTCATAGCTGTCAAAACTGTCGCAATCTTGGGCTTACAGCCATGTATAAGCCAAAATCCATTACGCCCCCACATACAAAGACACCTTCTTGAATGTATTCAAGAAGGTGTCTTATTGTGTATAGCAAATGCTATGTGATTACCCACACTCTGGGCATACAGCTAGTGACAAGCTTAGAGGGCAGCCTCAGCAACAAGATCCAATACCTTTTGGATCTCCCAGGTGCCCAAGTCGCCTTCATGGCGCTCACGGACAGATACAGTGCCCTGTTCGATTTCCTTATCACCCAATACCAGCATGTAAGGAATCTTCTGAGCCTGAGCCTTTGCAATCTTTACACGCATGGGCTCATTCTGGTCATACACTTCAACACGGCCGCCTGCTTCTTCAATCTGAGCAGCAAGAGCCTGGCAGGCCTCACTGTGGCGGTCAGCCAAAGGAAGAATGGCAACCTGAACAGGAGCAAGCCACAAAGGCAGAGAGCCGGCATAGTGTTCGATCAAAATGCCTAAGAAGCGCTCGATAGAACCAAAGATGGCACGATGGAGCATGAATGGGCGCTCTTCGGTGTTGTCTTCGGTGCGATAGGTAATACCAAAGCGCTCAGGCAGGTTAAAGTCAACCTGGACGGTAGAGCACTGCCAGGTACGACCAATAGCATCCTTGAGCTTAATGTCAATCTTAGGACCATAGAAGGCACCGTCGCCTTCGTTAATTTCAAAGTCAAGATTATGCTGACGACATGCTGCCATAAGAGCATTAGTAGCCAAGTCCCACATGTCATCGGTGCCGATAGACTTTTCAGGACGGGTAGAAATCTCAGCGGAGTATTCAAAACCGAAGGTATCCATGATGTAGTCAACCAAGGACAGGATGGAATCAACTTCGTCAATAATCTGATCACCACGGCAGAAGATATGAGCATCGTCTTGGGTAAAGCCACGAGCACGCATTAAACCATGCACAGCGCCGCTCATTTCGTGACGATATACCGTACCAAACTCAAACAAGCGCAGGGGCAGGTCACGATAGGAATGGATGTCGTTTTTGTACAACATAACATGACCTGGGCAATTCATAGGCTTTACGCCATATTCTGCATAACGAGGATTCTCCTCATCACCTTCGTTGATGTTAAAGAAGTACATGTTGTCATGATAGAAGCCATAATGGCCAGATGTCTTCCATACATCAGCATTGTAGATATGAGGGGTGATAACCTCCTGATAGCCACGCTTGTACAAGTCGCGACGGAGCCATTCTTGCAAAATGCGAATAACGCGGGCACCCTTTGGAAGGTAGAGTGGAAGACCCACACCAGCCATAGGATCCATCATAAACAAGCCCAGTTCACGACCCAATTTACGGTGGTCACGCTTTTCAGCTTCTGCGATATTGTGCAGGTGAGTTTCTAGATCTTTTTTCTTAAAGAAGGCAGTGCCATATACACGCTGAAGCATCTCGCGATCAGCGTCGCCACGCCAATAAGCGCCAGCGAGCTTGGTAAGCTTGAATGCACCAATCTTGCCCGTAGAAGCTACGTGGGGACCACGGCACAAGTCAGTATGGCCGCCCAAGGAATAGGTGCTGATAACGGCATCTTCTGGTAGGTCGGCAATGAGTTCAAGCTTGAGCTCCTGGCCTTCTTCCTTGAAATAGCGAAGAGCTTCTTCACGGCTTACGACAGCGCGCTCAAAAGGAATGTCTTCGGCAATGATTTCTGCCATGCGAGCTTCGATTTTTTCCAAATCCTCAGGAACCATACTATGATCACACTTGATGTCATAGTAAAAACCATCATCGACAGCCGGTCCAATACCAAATTCAACACCAGGATAGAGCTCAGCGATGGCACGTGCCATAACATGGGCTGAGGAGTGACGCAGCACTTCCAAGGCCTCAGGGCTCTTATCAGTCAAAATTGCAACCTCGTCCTGGTCATGCAATTCAGCACATGCGTCAACAACGACGCCATTGACCTTACCAGCAATGGTGGCCTTAGCTAAGCCTGCGCCAATATTGGCAGCAAGATCAGCTACAGTAGCGCCCTCGTTTAGTTCGCGTTTTGAGCCGTCGGGTAAAATGATTTCCATTACAGTTCCTTTCTGCCGGATACATACAAAGTATCTGCAACATTCCAAGCCGGATACATACAAAGTATCTGCTTATTTCTTGAATACCCCTCTAACAAAGCACGTTAGTGTAGCCAGGGCAAGTCTTATAGGACTCGCTTCTCGCTTACGGCAAGAATACGGGGCATTTTCCTACAAGCAACACATACCGCCCCCGCACAAGGTGCGAGGGCGGTATGAACTACTTGCGTCATTTAAAGCTTATAGCATTTTGCCTGTTGCGGCAACGTGCTAGAAGCATTGTTTTTATATTAGGAGCTAATCTAGGCTACCTTCTGTCTCAGACTGAGCTTGCACAGGGTTTTCACCCTCTGCAGGGCGCGTGCGTTCCTTTTGTGCGATACCACAGTAGGGACAAACCTTCCAATCAAGCTGGAGGGGCCTGTGACAGCGTATGCAAATATTTTGCAAACGCACATAGCACTGAGGACATACTACATAGTCTGACTCGATAGGATAGGAGCAGCGACTGCACTCGCCAAACTTCATGAGCTGGCGCTGTTTGAGCATTACATCAAGCTCTTGCTCGGCCCTATCCATTTCAAACAAGGAGGGTCGCATAATCAAATAGACAATCAAGCCTAACACAGGTACGAGAGATACGATCATCCACACATACCACAGCGAACCACGCTGACGTGCGTCACGCACCACCCAAATCACGATCAAAAGATGCAAGGCAATTAGAATGCCACAGACTAGATTGGCGGCAGTCGAAAGTGTTGTCATATATCCTCACTCAAGAGTTACTTTAAGCTTTCGGGCTAGACAGAATATATACAAGCTGTCAGCCCGAAAGATTTAAGGCTTATAAGGTTTTAGGCAAGCTCTGCGAGCTGTTCAGTAATGCGTTCGAGCTTTTCAGCCATGTCAGCATGCTTAGCCTTGTCTTTTTCAATAATCTCAGGTGCAGCCTTTGCCAAGAAGCCAGGATTTGAAAGCTTCTTAGCAAACTTTGCTACATCTTTTTCAAGCTTAGCCTGTTCCTTGAGCAGGCGTGCACGCTCAGCTTCAAAGTCAACCAAGCCAGTAAGTACGATAAATACTTCAAGACCACTTACCAAAACAACACTGGATTCAGCAGGCTTTTCGGCCGTTGTTGCAATGCTCAGCTCAGAAATTGTACCCATATCCTCAAGCAAGGCACGCTGGCCTTCAAGCAGGTCAGCATCGCTTTGTTCAGCTGGCTTAATCACAACAGCAAGGGCGGTCTTAGGCGAGATGCCATAGCGAGAGCGAATGGAACGAATGCCAGATACAGCCTCAGTAACCATCTGAATGGCACGCTCTGCTTCAGGGTTGATATAGCGAGCAAGCTCATCGGCATCAGGCCAGGCTGAAACGATCAAATCTTCTGCATCGTGAATGCTTGGAAGCTCACGATAAATCTCCTCGGTAACAAAAGGCATGATAGGGTGCAAAAGACGCAGAATCTGATCAAGCACAAATACCAAGTTACGCTGGCAGCTTAAACGATCGGGACCATCAGAGGAAAGGCGGCTTTTCGAAAACTCAATATACCAGTCGCAGAATTCATTCCACACGAAGCTATAGAGCTCACGAGTAATCTCGCCGAATTCATACTGATCAAAGGCATCATCTAAGCGAGCTACAAGAGCGGCCAAACGAGAGAAGATCCACAAATCAGCTGGGGTTTCTGGACAGGGCTCACCAGGAGTGTAGTCATCCAGGTTCATCATAACGAAGCGAGCAGCATTCCTAATCTTATTGGAGAAGTTGCGGCTTGATTCAAGCTTAGCCTCGTTAAATTTCAAGTCCTGGGCACCCGTAACCTGCATCAACAGGCCAAAACGCATGCCATCAGCGCCGTAGTCTTCCATCAAACGCAGAGGGTCAACACCATTGCCACGGCTCTTTGACATAGGCTTGCCATCAGCAGCCATAACCGTTGGGTGAATAATAACGTCATGGAATGGAATTTCCTTGCAGCAATACATGGATGCCATAACCATACGTGCTACCCACAGGCCCATGATGTCACGAGCGGTGGAGAGTACCTGTGTTGGATAGGCAAGCTTCATTTCTGCAGCATCCATGCCTTCTTCCGTCCAACCCATGGTGGCAAAAGGCCAGAGCTGAGAAGAGAACCAGGTATCAAGGACGTCTTCGTCTTGACGAAGTGTGGCACCACAGCTAGGACAGGTGTCGATATCTTCAACACTTGCATCTTCCCAACCACAGCTATCGCAGTAGAACATAGGAATACGATGACCCCACCAAAGCTGACGAGAAACACACCAGTCTTTGAGATTATTCATCCAGTCAGTGTATACCTGGGCCCAGCGCTCAGGATAAAACTTAATGGTGCCATCTTCTACAACGCGCAAAGCTTCCTGCTTAAGACCGTCTACTGCTACAAACCACTGCTCAGACAGCCATGGTTCGAGCTTAGTATGACAGCGGTAGCAGGTCATAACAGAGTGATCGTGTTCTTCGATAGACTCAATCAAACCAAGCTCTTCAAG
>RCNH01000256.1_pt1 | contig 24676 bp, 25 predicted proteins | sample 2041161 | NCBI WGS metagenome assembly RCNH01 (sample SAMN09708215, study PRJNA481090) | Feces metagenome, whole genome shotgun sequencing project. | biome: feces | host: Leptonychotes weddellii | place: Antarctica: Sion Island | collected 2010-03-01 | reverse complement strand
AGATCATGGGCCAATGCTTTCGTAACGGCGGTTTTGCCACCACCTGAAATTGCCGAAATCGAAATAATAAACGGTTTATCCAATTTTATTCCTCCAAAGGTGTTAGCAGTCAGCAGCCTCTGAAAGAGATTATACCATTTACTTTCTCAGTATTATATCATAGTCTGCTGAATTTGCTAACTATTTTTAGAAAGCGTGTGATTACCGGTTGTGAAAAGGTGGAATTCTCCTGCAAAAGACTTTTGCCGGCAAAAAACAGCACTTTTATCCTTTTACCACGGTTGTATCAAACAAAAAATCAGGGGTAATCCAGAAGGATCACCCCTGACAAGTGGTTACGTGTAAACCGGTTCGGTATCACCAGATGAAAACGCTTTCGTGTTCTCTGAATTACTTCCTTATCTGGCGTACGCTAATTCGGCAAGGCTGTTTTTAAAGTTCAGGAATCAGCTTCTTCAGCCAGGGATACAGGCCCATCTTGTCGGGTGTATGCTCAGGAAGCTGCCAGAAGTCATATCCGGGATAGGTGTTGCCCTCGATGATCACAGGGCCATTCGGCGTGATGCAGACATCCCAGCCGAGGTAACGCACCTGCGGAACCTCCATTGCGGCCTTCTTGGTCAGCTCAATGGCTTCGTGAACATAGGGCAGCTGGAAACCTTCCAGCTTGACACCGGTAAAGGGATGCACGTCGTAATTGATCAGGGCGGAGCTGTGGGCGCAGCCGCAGATTTTTCCGGTTTCCTGGTCAATAGGACAGCACAGACCGTCATTTTCCATGTTGTCCACGTACTTGCCGCCGTTACCACACTTGGAAACCGCATATGCGCAGTGAACCACACCGTCCACCAGCAGGGTTACGATCCGGTAGGAGTTGATGGAGTTGGGGTACAGCTTATTCAGGTCCGGATGCTGCTTGAGCTCCTGCTCAATGACACCGAAGTTATGCGAAGGTTCCACAATGTAATCATACATCTGCTGCAGATTTTCAAAACGTTCCTTGGTCAGGCGCTCAATGCCCTTTCCGCTTTCACCCACATTGGGCTTGGCAAACACCACATCCTTGTCTGCCATAAATGCCTGAAAATCGTCAAAATTCAGTTCCGCCACATCTCTGAACTCTCTGCCCAGATACGCTGCAAACCGCTTGTCAAACTGATTCTTCTTGTCAAAAATATCCGTATAGGCTTCATCATTCATCATGGTGTTCAGCCGGCGGTTACGGATGCGGGTGAGCATGCTGTCGCGCTGCACATGGTTCTTGTCCCAGAATCCGAAAATCAGGTAGTCGTAGTAACCGGCACCGTAACGGATGGCGCAGTTGATCATATCAAAGAACGTATACACGCGATTCTGGCCGGATTTCTCATGCACCCGGTCAATCACAGAATTCAGCTTCTGAAAGCTGGTGCCGCGCAGTACACGGCAGATATACTGAAATTTTCCCATAATATCGTCTCCGTAAAATGAATTCGCCTTGAATTATACCACATTGCCTATGGGGTATCAAGGGCTGTTTCGGTTTTTTCGGGAAATTTCATCACATTTTACGCAAAAATCAGGCTGCCGGGGGCAGCCTGATTCCATATTGCAGTCTTTTCAGCGGATTATTCCCGTTCCGCCACGGCTTTTCCGAAGGCCTCCATCACGGGGACAAGCTGGGCTGCAACGGTCCTTCCGTCGTCGTGACCGTCGTGGTCTCCCCGGTCACTCCACGTACACAGCATGGCACCTGCCGGATGCGCAACCTCCGTATCACCGGAGAAAACGTGGGGATTAAACGTTCTTGCCTTCTCCTGACGTTCCTGCCAGTTCTCAGCGCCAACGCCTGTGTAGTATCTGGAGTCGGTATTGATCAGACCGTATCCGTGCTCTTCCAGAAAACGCACGGAGGCAGGGCTGTACCCGTTCCAGCCGTTGATCCAGTAGCATACCAGAACCCGATTATCCACAGCACCATAGGTCTGGTCGTCATCGTGATAACAGATGCCGTCGTTGAAGGCCAAAGGTGTCATACCCCGGCTGCACACGACCTCAATGGCCCTGTTGATAAAGTCCACAAACATCTTCATGGTGCCGTCCTTATAGATCCGGTCAAAGCCCATAATCAGCGGTTCGGTTTCGGAAAGGTCATTGGCAAATTCATCTGCACCGATGAGGAAATACCGGCATCCTCTGTCCGCAAAATGGTTCACATGCTTTCTCAGCAGCTCCAGCGCAAAAGCAACCGCCTCTTCGCTGCCCATATTCAGGGAGCTTCTGGAGCCGGGGAACCGCAGGTGGGGAAACTGCTGCAGAATGGTTCCCATATGTCCGGGCATATTGATTCCCGGGATCACATCCATTCCCCTGCTGCGGGCGTAGGCAATCAGCTCGTCCAGGTCGGCAGCCGTCAGGTACTTTCCGTCTCCGCTGGGCCGGGAATTTCCGTGACTGTAGCCATCGCCCAGGGCAGGGCGCAGATCATACGTCCCGAACGCGGTTTTCACCGTAAGATCCGGCAGTGCAAACCGGAATCCCTGATTATCTGACATGTACAGCTGAATATGGGTAAAGCCCGAACGGGACAGCGTATCAATCATCCCTTTGATGGTGGGCACACCGTAAAATTTTCTGCCCGCGTCCAGATGATAGATTCGCATCATTGCAATCACCTCAAGAAATCAGGTTTCCGCAAATTCCGCAAACAGAGATTTGCAGGCGGGATAAATTTTCCGGAACTGCTGATAACGCTTTTCATACTTCTCCACAAGCTCCGGCTCAGGTCTGACAACAGATGCTACATGGACAAATTTTCCACAGACTTCTTTCACGCTGGCGTATTCTCCGCAGGCGACCATGGCCAGCATGGCACCGCCCATACCGGGGCCCTGCTCGGACTCCAGACTCTCCAGCTGGGCATTGAGCACATTGGCAAGGATCTTTTTCCACAGGGGACTTTTTGCACCGCCGCCGCAGATTTTCGAAGAATCAACGGTAATTCCCAGACTTCTGGCGACCTCTACGCTGTCGCGGATGGCAAATGCCACGCCTTCCAGAACTGCCTGCGTCAGATCCGCTCTGGTCGTATCCATGGTTATGCCGAGGAACGTTCCGCGAGCATTGGTATCATTGATGGGGCTTCGTTCGCCCATCAGATAGGGCAGGAAATACACGTGGTTCTCACCCAGTCTGTCATCGGTAATGGGTGCCTGCTCAGCGGCATAATCCTTCGTGCGGAAAATATTTTCCATCAGCCACTTGTTGCAGGATGCCGCCGAAAGCATGCAGCCCATCAGATGGTATCCGCCATCGGCATGAGCAAATGCATGGAGCGCATTGTGGCTGTCCACGCCAAATCTGGAGGAGGAGATGAACACAGTTCCGGAAGTACCCAGAGAAATGTTGCAGCCGCCTTCTCCGATCACACCGGTTCCCACTGCCGCAGCGGCATTATCGCCGGCACCGGCAGCAACCTTCACATCGGAAGAAATTCCCAGCAGCGCTGCCACCTCCGGTCTGACCGTTCCGATGCACTGATAGCTTTCAAAGAGTCTGGGCATCTGCGCCTCGGAAACGCCGCAGATATCCAGCATTTCCCGGCTCCAGCACTTGTTCTTGACATCCAGCAGAAGCATGCCGGAGGCATCGGAATAGTCGCAGGAATGTACACCTGTGAGGATATAGTTCACATAATCCTTCGGGAGCATGATTTTCGCAATTCTGCGGAAATTCTCCGGCTCGTTTTCCCGGACCCAGAGGATTTTGGGGGCCGTAAAGCCGGCAAATGCAATGTTTGCAGTCAGCTCGGACAGTTTCTCCCGTCCGATTACATTGTTCAGGTATTCCACCTGAGGGGCGGTTCTTCCGTCGTTCCAGAGAATGGCAGGCCGGATCACCTGATCCTGCTCATCGAGAATGACCAGACCGTGCATCTGTCCGCCACAGCCGATTCCCGCCACCGCAGAGCGGTCAAATCCATCGAGCAGTTCATTGATACCCGTCAGAACTGCCTTTTTCCAGTCCTGCGGGTCCTGCTGGCTCCAGCCGGGCTGCGGGAATTCCAAAGGATATTCCTTTGTCACCACATTCTGAATTTCGCCGTTTTTATTCATCAGCAGCAGTTTAACTGCGGAAGTTCCCAGATCCACACCAATATATAACTTCATTCGGAGTTTCTTCCTTTCTTTTCGCTTGGCTACCAGTATAAACCATTCCCGCCGGAACTTCCACACCTTTTTCCATGTGAAACTTCTCCCGCTACGATTTTCGGCAGAATCACTCGTTTTTCAAAGTTTTTTTGTGCAGAATATCTATAAAAAGCGACAGCCTCCAAAAAGGAAGCTGTCGCTGAAAAAACGGGATTTACTTTCTGGTAACCTTCAGGGTCACAATCTCAAAGGGCTTGACATCCAGCTTCACGGTATTGCCGCTGACCGGAATCTCTTTTTCCGCCTCTTCCAGAATGGTGGCATATTCCACCTTGGCAACGTCAAAGCCAAAGCTGACGTTGACGCTGGTTCTGGTGTCGTAAGCATCATACAGACGGACAATGATCGCCTCGCTGTCCTCTGCTTCCTTAACTGCCTCAATGAAAATATTGGCCTTGTCAGCACGGACCAGAGAATAGCTGTCAGCCAGTGTGCCTTCCTGCGCACCGATAGTCTGGGCCGTCATGGGGTTGTTCATGAGGTAAGCCTGCTGGATGGTACCGGCCTGACGGTAATCATTGCTGTGCGGATACAGCGCATAAGTGAAGTGATGCACTTCCTTGTCCGCAGCGGGGTTGGGCATGGTTGCGGACTTGATGAGTGTCAGACGCATAACGCCGTCGTGGATATCGTGGCCGTACTTGCAGTCGTTCATCAGGGACACGCCGTAGCCATACTCAGACAGGTCTGCATACTTGTGTGCACAGACTTCGAACTTTGCCTGCTCCCAGGAGGTGTTGTAGTGCGTGGGACGCTCTACGCTGCCGTACTGGATATCGTAGGTTGCACGGTCGGAGGTGATCTCCGTGGGGAACGCAGTCTTGAGCAGAATGTGGTCATTCTTCCAGTCTGCGGTAGTGTCAAAGTCGATCTTGCTGGTATGGGCATCCAGAGTAATCCGCTGGGTGATGGTGCTCTTCTGGAAGGCACGGACCACTTCAAAGCCGGCACACTCGCCGTCCCGGATGGGTCTGACGGAAACCACGTCATTGACATCCCAGGATTTTTCGGTGTAGTAGTTGGTGATTTCCCATGCGTCCCATGCCCGGGGAATATCCTCGTAAGCCGTCAGCTGGTTGGCCAGTGCGCCTTCCCGGACGACTTCCCGCTCTGCCTTCTTGTCGAAGATGCTGCAGATGTTGTAGTTCTCATCGAACTTCACACGCAGGAATTCATTTTCCATGGTGCGGCAGTCCTGGCAGACGGAAACACCGTCGCCGGCTGCGGGAACATCCACAACCCGGTAGCCCTTGGCGGGAATGTTCTCCACCCATACCTTGCCTGCCTGGGTATCCACCAGACCGCTGGCTTCAAATGCGTTGGGGTTAAACACCAGCAGACCACCGCGGGTCTGGATTTTCTCCGCAATCGCATTCTGTGCATCGTTCAGGGCCTTTCCGGCCTTACTCTGAATGTCTGCATAGATCTTGTCGGAATCGTCGTAAACTTCCTTGATGGAAGAACCGGGAATGACATCGTGGAACTGGCACAGCAGAATCTTTTCCCAGCCATCGTGGAGCATCTGCTTGGGATACTCAGCACCTGCCAGCAGCTTGCTCATAACACTCAGCAGCTCCGTATTTTCATACAGGAACTCGGATTTGCGGTTATTGCGCTTGTTCTTTGCAATGGAAGTATAGGTGCCGCGGTGATATTCCAGATACAGCTCGCCGACCCATCTGGGCAGGAAACGGTTGTCCTTGACATCGGCTTCCATCCGGTCCAGGAAATCGCCGGCCTTCTCAAAGGTCACTGTGGGACAGCCGGGAATGCCCTTTTCCAGTCTGCGGCCGGTCTCCAGCATTTCTCGGGTGGGACCGCCGCCGCCGTCACCGTGGCCGAAGGTATTGATAACCTCGTCGTGCAGCTCCTTCTGCTGGAATCGCTCCCAGGTGCCGCGGATCTGACGGGGCGTAATGTCGCCGTTGTAGGTGGTGCCGTTGCGCAGCTTCTCCCGGGGATCGTAGTCCTGAGCGGTCAGGAAATAGGACAGGATCTCAGTTCCGTCAATGCCCTGCCACATGAATACGTCATTGGGCAGCGTATTGGTTTCGTTCCAGGAGATCTTGGAAGTAACAAAACGGGTAACACCGGCCTTGCGCAGGATCTGGGGCAGTGCTGCGGAGTAACCGAATACGTCAGGCAGCCACAGGATCCGGGAATCCACACCGAATTCCTGCTTCATGAACCGCTTTCCGTGCAGGATCTGACGGCACAGGGACTCGCCGGAGGGCAGGTTGCAGTCAGGCTCAACCCACATGGCACCTTCCATCTCCCAGTTGCCGGACTTGACCATCTTTTTGATGTCCTCGTACAGCTCGGGCTCCAGTTCCTTGATGAACTTGAACTGCTGGGGCTGGCTGGTGATGAACTTGTACTCAGGGAATTCCTGCATCATCTTCACTGCGGTGGAGAAGGTGCGCTGACACTTTTCCTCCGTCTGGCGGAAAGGCCACAGCCAGGCAGTATCGATGTGGGAATGGCCGATGCAGACCACGTTTGCCATCTGCTTTCCACAGAGCTTCTCATAGAATTCCTTCTGGATGTAGGCATCCGCAGCGTCAACGCTGTCGTGATATTCCTTGGAATCATTCTCACGGAAGTCCAGCAGGTTGATAGTCTCGTTCAGAGCCGTCCGGATTTCGCAGTATTCCTTGCCTTCAAAAGGCAGGTAGCACATGACATCATAAGGAACCTTGATGTCGTAGTACAGGTTCCGGGTTGCAGGATCCACCAGCTGCAGTTCGCTGGTCAGGAAAAGATCTTCCGGCTTGTCGTTGAAGGCATAGACCTCCAGCTTGAAAGAGCCCAGATTGGAATCAATGGGGAAGGTTTCGTGATTTCTGTCCACACCCTGAACAATCTTGCCGTTCATATACACAATGTACTGGGGATTGTAGTAAATATCAGCAGAGTGTGCACGCACATACAGTTCTACGTTTTTGCCCTTCATGGACTCGGGGATTGTCACGTCAGCCCGGAACCATGCATGGTATTCAGCATAGCTGGTTTTGGAACCGCCGGCAGGAATATCCTTCAGAGCTTCCCGGGAAGTCTGATTCTTCCAGCCTTCGGCAGGTGCCACGTGTCCGCCGCCCTTGTAATCGCAGGGAACATACTGAATGTTCTCAACGGGTACAGTCTCGACAACGATGCGCTTCTCGATCCAGCCGAGAACCTGTTCGATTCGCTGTTGTAAGTAATTCATAAGATCCTCCATAAATCTGGAAAAAATAATTGGCTCTCAGCAGCTCTGCCACTGTGCCTTTTCCCAACTATAGCACAGATTTCTCTGCATCTCAACACAAAGAACTGATTCGGAAAAAATTTCTTTTTTCCATTTGAAGAAAAGAAGAAGAGTCTTCAGATTCTGAAGACTCTTCGGATGCCTTGAACGATATTCGCTGAAGAAACGCTTACTTCAGGCCCTGCTCGTAGGCTTCAATCATTTTCTTGACCATCTGTCCGCCCACGGAACCGGCCTCACGGGAAGTCAGGTGACCATTGTAACCGTTGGTCAGGTTTACGCCAACCTCGGATGCAGCCTGCATCTTGAACTGGTCCATGGCATTTCTTGCTTCGGGAACATTCAGCTGGTTATTGTTCTTCATAATCAATCTCTCCTCTTGTTTTTTGTCGCGGTTTTGTTCCGCAACCATAGCTTAGCCATTTTTCAACAACATATCCGTACTGTTTTCTGGAAAAATCAGGAAACTCCCAATTCTGACCTTCCTTCTTCTTTGATTGCATTCCGGATTGTCTGCGGTTATAATAAAATAACAAGCTTTCAAAGGAGGACTGTTATGACCACGCAGAAAGAAAAACCGAATGTTCTGATTCTGTATGCAGACGATCTGGGCTATGGTGATCTGGGCTGTTACGGTGCGCAGGACATTGCCACTCCGAATGTGGATGCCCTTGCAAAAAGCGGCCTGCGCTTTACTGATGCCTATTCCACCTCTCCTGTCTGTACTCCGGCCCGCTATTCCCTGATGACCGGTCAGTATCCCTGCCGAAAGGATAAAATCAGTATCCTCACCGGCGATGCAAAAAGTTTAATTCCTGATAATGCCTGCACACTCCCCCGGATTTTCCGCGAAAACGGCTACCGCACCGGCATCGTAGGAAAGTGGCATCTGGGTCTGGGTGAAGGCAGCACACCCATCGACTGGAACCAGCCTGTTTTCCATACGCCGCTGGATCTTGGCTTTGACGAATGCTTTATTTTCCCCGCCACGGCAGACCGGGTGCCCTGCGTCTACTTTGACGGCAGAAATGTGGTCAACCGCGATCCGGAGGATCCGATTTCCGTAGAATACTGTCAGGAAAATCCATATCCGGAGGTTCCCACGGCAAAGGATCACCCGGAACTTCTGAAAATGAAGGCCTCCCACGGCCATGACATGGCCATCGTCAATGGCGTAGGCAGAATCGGATATATGCGCGGTGGAAAATCCGCACTGTGGAAGGATGAGGAGCTGGCCGAAAGCTTCCTGAACAAGGCAAAGGCCTTTGTTGCAGAAAACAGAGACCATCCTTTCTTCCTGTACTATGCTCTGCATCAACCTCATGTTCCCCGGCTTCCCTCTCCCCGATTTGCCGGTACCACCGGACTGGGCGCACGGGGAGATGTCATTGCAGAAATGGACTGGTGTGTCGGCGAAATCATGGACACACTCCGGGAAAACGGATTGCTGGAAAACACCATCGTAATCTTTTCCAGTGACAACGGACCTGTACTGGACGATGGCTATCAGGATTTCGCCTATGATCTGAATCAGGAACACCGCCCTGCCGGTCCCTTCCGGGGCGGCAAGTACAGTCGGTTTGAAGGCGGTATCCGGATTCCTTTCCTGATCAGCTGGCCAGGCCATATCCGCACCGGCACAACCGGAGCAGTCATCAGCCAAGTGGATCTGCTGGCCTCCTTTGCATCCATGCTGGGAGCCAATATTCCCCACTGCGACAGCCAGGACATGCTCGATGCACTGATGGGAACCGACGGCTTCGGACGGGAGGAAATCTATGCTCAGGCACTTTCCGGTGCCCGTGTTCTGCGCCGGGGAAAATGGCTGTATATTGAGCCTTCCGACGGTGCACCGTTCCAGGCACTGACCCACACAGAAACCGCCTGTTCCCGTGACCAGCAGCTGTACAATCTGGATTACGACATCGGTCAGATCCGGAACCTTGCTTTCCGCTATCCGGAAATTGCAGAATCCATGGCTGCACGTCTGGATGAAATTACCGGAACCGCTCCGTAATTCCGGACTGTCTCCACTGTCAAATTTTACGCTCTATATAAAAACCAGGCGTGTACCTATCGGTACACGCCTGGTTTTCTGCTGTTATTACCTTTTCCACAGCAGTACTTCCGCATCTGCCGGGTGTCACCTGGGATGATAGCGCTGAAGCTTTTCAGCATAGATGCCCGCAGAACAGCACTGCCCGGCTCCTGTAACACCTTCGTTGATTCCATCAATGTCCGGATTTACATAATTACTAAACCATTTTTCCATCCGGCGCCGCAGCTCCAGGATAGTTTTCTCCCACCTGGGATCATCAATCAGATTGTGTTCCTCACCGGGGTCATTTTGCAGATCGTAGAATTCATGCTTTCCGTAGGGATAGCGATGGATATACTTGTATTGGCTGGTGCGGATCATCCGCACAGGCCCATACTCATCAAAAATCACCACATCCCCGCTGTCGTCATCCAGATCCCCGCCCCGGAGCAGCGGCAGAAAGCTCTTGCCCGGAAGCCTCTGGCATGCCTGGCTGGGCAGATCCAGAAGATCCACCAGTGTCGGGAAAATGTCATATGCACTGGCCATTTTCCGGCATACCTGCCCCTGGGGAAAATGCCCGGGCCAGCTGATCAGAAACGGAACCTTTACCGCAGTATCATACATATTCTGGGGGAATGTGCCATTTCCCTTGCCCCAGATTCCGTGGTGTCCCATGCTCATGCCATTGTCCGCAGTGAACACAACAATGGTATCTTTCGTCAGGCCTTTTTCCTCCAGATGATCCAGAATGCGGCCGATATTTCGGTCCATGGCAGTGATGGCCGCAAAATATCCCGTCAGATTTTCCCGACGGCGGGGCGTTCCGTAAACAGGTCCGGTGGTCATATCCGGGTGATCCGGCACATCCGGAATGCTGTCAAAGCCGCAGTCTTTGTACCGGGCCAGATCTTCGGCATAATGGTGCTCTGCCGTCCAGGGATCGTGCGGTGCCGTATAGTGGACACTCAAATAGAACGGATCTTCCTTTCCGGACAGTTCATCCATAAATTCAATGGCATGGTCGGTAATCAGATCCGTAATGTACTGTCCGTCCCGAACTGCAATCTCACCGTTTTCAATCACATCCGGGTGAAAATACCAGCAGCCGCCCTTTCCGATGGTATACCACTTCCGAAATCCGTGCTGCGGCGTAAAGCTGTCGCCCAGATGCCACTTGCCGGACAGTGCACACTGATAGCCGTGCTCGGTGAGCACATCTGTATAGGTCACCTTACCCTTGAGGTACTGAATCGGCTTGTCCTCCCCGCGATAACCGCCGTATGGGTTCTGAATTCCGATCCGGTCCATTTTCTCCTTATCCACATTGCCGCTGGCAATCCAGTCATGGACGCCATGCCCCGATGGGATGGTTCCTGTCAGAATGGAGGCTCTGGCCGGAGAGCACACCGGAGATGCGCAAAAGAAGCTGTCAAACCGGACGCCTCTTTCCGCAATTCTGTCCAGATTCGGCGTGTACAGCTCCGGCGTTCCGGCGCAGTGCATAGCCCATGCGCCCTGATCGTCTGAAAGGATAAATACGATATTTGGCTTTTTGCCCATGATACTCCCTCTTTTTTGAAAAATCTGCCGTCGAAATCTTCGGCGGCAGATTCTGATCTTAATAAAATTCCTTGATACGATGGAACCAGACGCCCGCCGGGTCATTGGTTTCCTTCATATACCTGGACATGATCTCCAGATATTTCTTTTTCACGTCCGCGTAAGCAGGATCATAGCAGACATTGTGCAGCTGATACGGATCCTTCTTCAGGTCGTACAACTCTCCCCGCTCACTCTCGTTAAAGGTCAGCTGATAGTCGTGATCCCGGACCATCCGCTGTCTTGCAACGTAGAAATGGCTGTGGTACTCTCCGTAGACTTCTGTGCGACCATTGCTCTGCTTTTCACCCATCATCAGCGGCAGAATACTCTCTCCGTCAACGGGCTTGGGCGGCTTGGCACCGGCAATGTCCAGAATCGTGGGCATCAGCTCCTGCAGAGTCACAAAGCTGTCGTTGTCCTTGTTGCCTGCGCCTTTGACCACCATGGGAATGTGATAGATTTCCTCAAAAGTAAACGCACCCTTTTCAATCAGCTTATGGGCACCCAGGCAGTCGCCGTGGTCAGCGCCATAGATGATGATGGTGTCATCATACAGTCCCTCTGCCTTGAGCTTGTCCACAATCATGCCCACCATGTCGTCAATCATAGTGCAGTGACCGTAGTAGCGGGCGATGATTTCCTGGAAGCCCTTCCAGCCGTAGTTGCCCAGTCCCCACATCTTTTCAGACAAATAGTAGCCATAGGGTTTGTCTTCAAAGGTTTCGCAGTAGCTGGGGTGTTCGGGGATGCTGGCAGGGTCATACATGGAATAGTAAGGCTCCGGAACGATGCTGGGACTGTGGGGGCCCCAGAAGTTGGCCCAGATAAAGAAGGGCTTGTCCTGATTCTTGACCTGATCGATGATCCGGTTGGTTTCGTGGGCAACAAAATATTCAATGGTGCTTTCCACGGGTCCCTCGTGCTTGCAGAACATTTCCTGAATCTGCAGCGCAGGATTGTCTCCCAGGAAGCCATGGGAAACATCGATGTTTTCAAAACCGTTTTCCTTCAGGTATTCCTCGTAGTAATTCGGCTCGTTATCGGGCGGCTGATTGAATTTCAGGCTGGGGAACACCTGACTGCCGGGGAAGCCATAGCCCATAAAGGGCTTGGAATCCTGGAAACCGCATTCCTCCGGTGTTTTGGTGGGAGAGACATGCCATTTTCCTGCATATCCGCAGTAGTATCCTGCGTCCCGCATGCAGTCACCCAGCAGGGGAATTCCCTCGTGGATATCCGTAAAGTTGTCAATGACACCATGCTTATGCGGATAAAGACCGGTCATCACACTGGCCCGTGCCGGCGCACAAATCGCAGAAGTCGTATATGCATTGCTGAACTTCATTCCCTCCCGCGCCAGCTGATCAATATGAGGCGTTTTGCAGATGGGGTTCATGCCGTATGCGCTGACGGTGTCCAGCCTCTGCTGGTCAGCCAGAATCAGCAGCACATTTTTTCTTTTTGCCATTATTCTTGCTCCTTTCTGTGATTTTTGCTCGGCAAATAATAGAAATTCTGATATATTTATAACAAATTGCGAAGTACAAGTCAAGCTGTTTGCCCTGCCGTTCTTCCGTCCTGGGCGCAAATTCTGCACCCCATTTGCGGTAAAAATGCGGGATTTTATCTAAAAAAGCACTCTTTTCACGCGTAAAAAAGCCAAAACAGTTTTTCTCTCTAAAAGTCAGAGAGTCTTTCCCGCTCTCTGACTTTTGCCCGGATTGCAGGCAATGTGAAATTTGTCGTCTTTCTGCAGATCAATGGCATGCTTCAAAAATTTCCTTAGTTCCGTTCATAGTGTATCCGCCGGATCTGAAAAGACTGCATATTCAAAATACATGGCAGCTCCCCTTTCCATCCTCTCCGCAAACAGATTATCCATGATTTTTAGTTAGCATAGTACATAGCTTTTCTCCTGTCAGTCCTAAACCGCACCGGCCTGATTTGTGTATTCTTCCGAAAAGATCCAATGGGGGTTATCCGTACTTGTTTTCCAGATGCACTGTGCTACAATGTCCCTGATTTCCCGTCCGGGAAACAAAATTTATCTTTACGGAGGTCATCTGCCTTGCTTAAGCAATTCGAAAAATGCTTTCCCGGTGTCTGGAAGCTCACCTTCGATGATGCAGATTCACTGACACCTCATTTTTTCTTCGGTGACTGCGCATCCTCTGAGCTTTTTCACCGTGATAACTGTGATTTTCCTTTCTCCATCCACCAAGTTCTGTCGGAAAAACGGAAAAACGGCTACCTGATTGCTCTCCCGGTGGACAGCCGGGAGAATTTCTACGGCATGGGAATGCAGCTGCATTCTTTCCGTCAGAACGGTACCCGGAAAACGCTGCGTACCAACGCCGATCCCATTGCCGACACGGGCGATTCCCACGCACCCGTTCCTTTTTTCGTCTCCAGCGCCGGCTACGGCATTCTGGCCGACACTGCCAAGTGTGCCACCTTCGATTTCGGCACTACCCGCAAACTCTCCCCTGCCGCTTCCGCTGAGGAGGTGTCCTGCAGTCTCGGCGGCTCCACCGCCGATCTGTATCAGGAAAAAGCCCGCAGCAGCTATGTGAACATCTTTGTTCCCCAGGCTCAGGGACTGACGGTATATGTGTTTGCCGACGAAACCATGCTGGGCGTTGTGGAGCGCTACAATCTTTTCTGCGGCGGCGGAGCCATGCCTCCCATCTGGGGGCTCGGAAATCTCTACCGCTGCTATACCAAATCCACTCAGGAGGATGTGGAAACGCTGGTACAGCAGTTTCAGGAACAGCGGATGCCCTTTTCCATGCTGGGTCTGGAACCCGGCTGGCAAAGTCATTCCTATTCCTGCTCCTTCAAATGGGCTGCCGAGCGTTTCCCCGATCCTGCCCATCTGATTCAGACTGTTCACGACAGCGGCATGCGGCTCAACCTCTGGGAACAGGCCTATGTCCATCCCACAGCCGACATTTACGAAGAAATCTGCCCCTACTCCGGCGATTTTGAGGTCTGGGAGGGCGCCGTTCCCGACCTGGCTCTTCCCAAGGCCCGGGAAATCTATGGAAAAAGCCAGAACAATCTGATTGAACAGGGCGTGGATGCCGTAAAGCTGGACGAGTGCGACGGTTCCGATTACACCGGAGACTGGTACTTCCCCGCCTTCTCCAGTTTCCCATCCGGACTGACCGGAGAAGAGGAGAAAAATCTGTACGGTGCTCTGGTACAGCGTTCCATTATGCATGAATTTGAAAAGCGGAATCTGCGGACTTATTCTCAGGTCCGGGCAAACTGGAGCTACGCCGCACCGATGAGCTTTGTGCTCTACAGTGATCTGTACGACCACAGACAGTTTCTGCGGGGCTTGTGCACCAGCACTTTCTCGGGACTGCTCTGGTCTCCGGAAGTCCGGCAGTGCAATTCCGCTCAGGAGGTTCTCAGGCGGTTGCAGATGGTCGTATTCTCTCCGCTGTCCCTTATCAACGACTGGATGATTCCCATGCCTGTCTGGCAGCAGTACGACATCGACAAAAACCTGCAGGGAGAAGCTCTGCCCGACACCGTTCTGCAGGATGCCTGCAGGGAGCTGCTGGAGCTTCGCAACCGGCTGGTTCCGTATCTGTACACCGCATTCGCCCGTTACAGTAAAAACGGTACACCGCCCTTCCGTGCCCTTGTCATGGATTATCCCCAGGATCCAAAGACCGCCGATATTTCCGACAGCTACATGATGGGCGATTCTCTTCTGGTTGCCCCCATTCTGGAAGGCCAGACCGGCCGGGATATTTACCTGCCGGCCGGGGACTGGTATGATTTCCACACGGGAGAAAAACTGTCGGGCAGCCGGACGATTCACGTGGAGACGGAAGAAATCCCCGTATACGTCAAAATGGGAAGCGTTCTGGCCCTTGCCGACGGAAATACCATTCAGCCGGATACGGTGATTTCTCTGGATCTGCAGGTATACGGCACTGACTCCGGATGTGTCACCCTCGTTGCAGACGACCGCATAAGTCTCGACTACCGGAACGGAGCTCAGGACTTTTCCATGCTGATCATCCAGAACGGCGTTCTGGTCTCTGACTGCCCCAAGGGCTATCAGGTCCGTTCCGTCAATTTTATCGGATAAAAAAATCCCCCTGAACACAATCCTGCGTTCAGGGGGATATCATATTTGATCTGCCGGAAAAACTTAACCGGTCAATTCTCCTCGCAGTCTTCCTGGGGAAGCCAGGGAATGCAGCGGTTGACTTTTTTGCAATACTCCAGAAACGCATCGCCGTAGCGCTCTGTCAACCACTTTTCTTCAGTATTCTTTACCATTACAGTCAGCAGAAGATAATAAACCGGGCAAAGCACCACAAGCAACAGATTTCCGCTCAGGAGCAGCAGTCCCCACATCAGAAGCATGATTGCGGAATAAATGGGATTTCTGACCCAGGCATAGGCGCCGGTGGTAACCAGCTCATCGTCCCGGACATGCTGGACAATTCGGGCAGTGAACACCGCATTGGTCCACAGGATTACAGCTTCCACCATCAAAACAATTCCCAGCAAAAGCTGCGAAACCTGCACCGCCTGAAAATGGAGAACCGGAATCAGGCCGAAGGAATTCAGAATCAGACCTGCCAAAGTCAGTGCAAAAATCACTCCTCCATAATACGGGCCGATGCCGAACTGGGACATTGGTTTTTTCTCATTCATGGGATCACCTCGTTCTCAGGTTTTCAGGGCCTTCCGAGCACATCATAACACGAGACCGTTGCACATGCAATGCTCATTTTTCACAATCAAAAGCCGGATTTTCTGAGATCAGCCAAAGAACCTTTTCCGCGGGCTGCTGCCTGCATTTTGCCTGACCGGTCGGACAGACAATTGTAAGTGCTGCAATTGCGCCATGGTTTTTCCATTCGGGCGTTTCGGTGCCCGGGACATTTAGACCTATAAAGAAAAAACCTCGAAAACCGAAGTTTTCGAGGTTTTACTGGAGCTGCTATCCAGATTTGAACTGGAGACCTCATCCTTACCAAGGATGCGCTCTACCGGCTGAGCTATAGCAGCATGTTCTCGCTGACTGCTAGAGTATTATATAACGGAAAAGTGAAATTGTCAAGCACTGTATTTCATTTTTTGAAGAATTCCATCTGCTAAGGTCAAAAACTGCCGCTCCGCTTCCAAGAAAAAGCGAAACACGGACGTCCCCTCCCGAATCTCAGAGCTGGGCGATGCTGACAGTCACGAATCCCCCTATTCCTGGCCCGTCGGAACCCATCCGGCATTCTGCAAAGGACAACGGCGGAATGCAGGCGTTTCCGCCTTCAAAACGATGCTGCGTCATCATTTTGTCTGATTGGAGTTGCAGCAAAATAACCACGGCAGAAACTCAGAAAACGCATGGGCAGAATCGGTCCACGCGCCAGCTTGTTTCAGTTATCCACAGGCACACCAACCACCTGTGGAATTTCCCAAGACATTCTGAGCAATCCGGTAAACATTTTCCTGACGTCACTTGTCTGGCTTCCGGTATACTTGTTCCCGATCCGAATAAAAAAACTCCGAAACATGATGTTTCGGAGTTTTTGGAGCTGCTATCCAGATTTGAACTGGAGACCTCATCCTTACCAAGGATGCGCTCTACCGGCTGAGCTATAGCAGCATGTTCTCGCTGATTGCTACGGTATTATACTATAGCCTGTAAGAAATGTCAAGTACTATTTTTGAAATTCTAAAATACACATGCGAATTTTTGTATAAAAAAGAGCCCATTGCTGGTGCAATGGGCCCCTTATTTCTTTCAGTAACCGGATTACACCAGCTCGATGACTGCCATCTCAGCAGCATCGCCGCGGCGAGGACCAGTACGAGTCACTCTGGTATAGCCGCCGTTACGGTCAGCATACTTGGGAGCGATCTCCTTGAAAAGCTTATGAGCCACATCTTCCTTGGTGATATAAGACAGGGCCTTACGGTAAGCAGTCAGGTTGCCCTTCTTGCCCAGAGTGATCATCTTCTCAACCATGGGCTGGACTTCCTTTGCGCGGTAGAAGGTGGTCTGGATCTTGCCGTTTTCCAGCAGATCGGTCACCTGCTGGCGCAGAAGAGCTTTTCTCTGCTCACTGGTCTTACCCAGTTTACGAGTGCCGAACATGAACGTTTCCTCCTTTATAAAAGGTTGACTTAGTTGTTGCTGCCAGAATCTTCACTGGCCAGGGACAGCCCCATCATTTCAAGCTTCTTCTGAACCTCGTCGAGAGACTTCTTGCCCATGTTACGAACCTTCATCATATCCTCACCGGTCTTGTTGATCAGATCGGCAACAGTATTGATGTTGGCACGCTTCAGGCAGTTGAAGCTGCGGACAGACAGATCCAGCTCATCAATGGTCATGGAAAGCTTGGCGTCAGGACGATCAGATACCTTCTCCACAACGGTGGAACCGGTAGTAACTGCGTCAGACAGGTTGGTGAAGACAGTCAGATGGTCAGACAGAATCTTAGCACCCAAAGAAACAGCGTCCTTTGCGGTGATAGTCGAGTCAGTCCAAACCTCCAGAGTCAGTTTGTCGTAATCGGTTCTGTCACCGACACGAGTGGGCTCTACTGCATAATTCACCTTGACGACGGGGGAATAAATAGAGTCAACAGGAATCACACCAATCACGGTCTGAGGAGTCTTGTTCCGATCAGCGGGAACATAACCACGACCCTGAGACAGGGTGATTTCCATATTGAAGGTTGCATCCTGCCCCAGTGTGCAGATATGCAGATCGGGGTTCAGGATCTCCACTTCGCCGTCAGCCTTGATATCGCCGGCTGTCACTTCACAGGGACCGACTGCGTCAATGTACACAGTCTTGACGCCGGTGCTGTGCAGCTTGCAGATCAAGCGCTTAACGTTCAGAACGATCTCGGTGACATCTTCCTTGACGCCCTTGATCGTGTAGAATTCATGCTGTACGCCTGCAATCTTAATAGAAGTTGCTGCGTAGCCGGGAAGGCTGGAAAGCAGAATTCGGCGAAGAGAGTTGCCCAGCGTCATACCATAACCACGCTCCAGAGGCTCTACAACATACTTGCCGTAGGATGCATCCTCGGGGCTGTCAAAACAGGTAATGCGAGGCTTTTCAATTTCTACCATGAATCAAAACCCTCCTTATCATTGTGTGGGGACTGTTCGTCCCCACGAAATACGAACAAACAAATGAGGGGAGCCGATTACTTGGAGTACAACTCGACGATCAGGTGCACAGCGATGTCGAAGTCGATATCCTCCTTGGTGGGCATGGCCACGACTTTACCCTGGAGGTTGTTCTTATCACGGTCGAGCCACTTGGGAGCAGCAACAAATGCGTCGTCTTCCTTCAGCTTCTTGAAGAAAGCGTTGGAGACGCTCTTCTCGCAGACAGCAACCACATCACCGGGCTTAACCAGGTAGCTGGGGATGTCAACACGGTTGCCGTTGACGGTGAAATGACCATGGTTCACCAGCTGGCGAGCCTGGCGGCGGGAGTTGGCAAAGCCCAGACGGTACACGACGTTATCCAGACGACGCTCAACGAAGACCAGCAGCATTTCGCCGGTGTTGCCTTCGTGACGAACGGCCTTGTCGTAGTAATTCCGGAACTGCTTCTCCTGAATACCGTAAACGAATTTGACCTTCTGCTTTTCGGTCAGCTGAGTAGCATACTCAGACTTTTTAGCTCTTCTCTGGCCGCCGGGGTTCTTGTTGGAAGTCTTGGAATAACCCATTGCGGCAGGAGAAACGCCGAGCGCTCTGCAGCGCTTCAGCACGGGCTGCATATTCTTAGCCATATCGCAAAATTCCTCCTATAGCAAAATCAGACACGACGTCTTTTGGGGGGACGGCAACCATTGTGAGGAATGGGAGTTACGTCCTTGATCATAACGACTTCCAGACCTGCGGACTGGAGAGCGCGGATTGCGGCCTCACGTCCCTGGCCGGGACCCTTTACGTAGACCTCAACGGTCTTCAGGCCATGCTCCATAGCAGCCTTAGCAGCAGTCTCTGCGGCAGTCTGGGCTGCGAAAGGAGTGGACTTACGGGAGCCACGGAAGCCCAGTCCGCCGGAAGATGCCCAGCTCAGAGCATTGCCTTCCAGATCGGTAATGGTAACCATGGTGTTGTTGAAAGAGGAACGGATATGTGCCGCACCCTTCTCAACGTTCTTGCGCTCTTTACGGCGCTTTACAACTTTCTTAGCAGCAGCTTTAGTAGCCATTTACATATCCCTCCTTACTTCTTCTTGTTAGCAATGGTCTTCTTGGGACCCTTGCGAGTACGTGCATTGGTCTTGGTCCGCTGGCCGTTGACGGGCAGGCCGCGGCGATGCCGCAGACCACGGTAGCAGCCGATTTCGGACAGCCGCTTGATGTTCATAGCGGTTTCACGGCGCAGGTCACCTTCGATGGTGTAGTTATGCTCAATTGCATCACGCAGCTGAGCTTCCTGATCTTCAGTCAGATCCTTAACCCGCAGGTCGGGGTCAATACCGGTGATCTCCAGAACCTTTGCAGCCCGGAGAGGTCCAATGCCGTAGATATAGGTCAGGGCAACTTCGATCCGCTTGTCGCGGGGAAGGTCAATACCAGAAATACGTGCCATATTCGTTCAGCACCTCCTATTAGCCTTGTCTCTGCTTGTGTTTGGGGTTTTCGCAAATTACCATAACGCGACCCTTGCGCTTGATGATCTTGCACTTTTCGCACATGGGTTTAACGGACGGTCTTACCTTCATACTGTTTAACCTCCATATGAGAACTGATTTCTCTTGTTTTACTTGCTTCTCCAGGTGATCCGACCCTGAGTCAGATCATACGGAGACATTTGAACGGTTACCTTGTCACCGGGCAAGATTTTAATGAAGTTCATTCTAAGCTTGCCGGAAATGTGTGCCAGAATGGTGTGACCGTTGCCAATGTCAACGGTGAACATTGCATTCGGCAGTGCATCGACAACGATGCCCTCAATTTCGATTACGTCGTCCTTTGCCAAGTTGTTAACCTCCTAGGTTGTCGCTTGCATTTCCCTGACATGAAATGCCAGGTCTCTTCGTAATTCGCTGTTGAGCACTTTGTCGCCGGAACGTAATTTTCCGGCAACTCTGGTCTCAGAGCGAAGGACCTTTTTTACGTGCTTCCGCTTTTTGCGTTTAGGCCTCTCTAATGAACGGTCTTTACCGTTGGCCAACAACAGGAATTCAGCATCTGTTCCAATGACATAGAACAGTTCTCCCTTGTCCCGACCGGCAGCGGAAATTACCACATCCGATACAGAAATGTTATCTGGTCGTTCTGGATCCATAGTCAAAGTCCTTCGGCGACGGTGAGTATTTCCGGCTCGCCGTCGGTGATGAGTACAGTATTTTCATAATGGGCCGAGAGTTTTCCATCGGCGGTAACCGTGGTCCAGTGATCCTTGAGAACAACGACGTCATAAACGCCGGCATTCACCATAGGCTCAATGGCAATGGTCATGCCGCGAAGCAGTTTCGGTCCATGGCCGGGCTTGCCATAGTTCGGCACATCCGGCTCCTCATGCAGCTGTGTGCCGACGCCGTGACCTACGAACGATCGCACAACTGAAAAACCGTTAGACTCCACATACGTCTGAATGGCGTGGGAGATATCAGACACTCTGTGTCCGTGGGTCGCGAAGCGAAGGCCCTCGTAAAAGCTTTGCTTCGTGACATCAATCAGTTTTTGGGCTTCGGCGCTGATGGCACCGCAGGGGTAAGTTGCACAGCAATCTCCATGAAATCCCTTGTAGTAAGCTCCCACATCAACGGAAACAATGTCGCCTTCCTTCAGAACGTAATCGTTCGGAATTCCGTGTACAACAACATTGTTGACCGAAATGCAGGCACTTGCCGGGAAGCCGCCATAGTTCAGGAACGACGGTTTCGCGCCCTGACTCACGATATAGTCGTGAACGGCTTTGTCAATCTGCTTGGTTGTAACGCCGGGTTTTACCATATCCCCTGCCAAGGCACGGGCTGCCGCGGTAATTTTACAAGCCTGACGCATACAAGCAAGCTGATTTTCATTTTTAATTGCGATCATTCTTTAGCCCCTATTGCCTTGAGAATGTCTTCATTTGCACCTTCGATGGACTGATTGCCATTGACCAGCCGAAGCTTGCCAAGCTTTGCATAAAAGTCCTTGAGAACTTCAGTTTCTGCATGGTACACCTGCAGACGCTTCCGAACGGTTTCGGGTGCATCATCCTTGCGGACAATCAGTTCGTGTCCGCACAGATCACAGACATTCTCAGTCTTGGGGGGATTAGCGACGATGTGGTAGCTGGCTCCGCAGGAGCTGCAGACTCTCCGGCCGGTCATACGGCCTTCGATCACACTGTCATCAATCTCAATAGATACCACATGGTCGATCCGCACGCCGGTTTTTTCCAGGGCTTCTGCCTGGGCCAGGGTGCGAGGCACCCCGTCCAGGATAAAACCGTTGGCACAATCAGGCTGTGCAACCCGCTCTGCAACGATGCCAAGAATGACTTCGTCGGGAACGAGCAGACCGTTGTCCATGTAATACTTTGCTTTCTGCCCCACAGGAGTGCCATTCTTCATAGCCTCCCGGAGCATGTTCCCGGTAGAAATGGCGGGGATGGAGAGCTTTTCGACGAGCAACTCCGCTTGGGTCCCCTTTCCGGCGCCGGGTGCGCCCAGTAGGATCAGATTCATCCTGCCATACCTCCTGTAATTAATCCAGGAATCCCTTGTAATGCCGCATCATGAGCTGAGCCTCCAGAGCCTGAACCGTCTCAAGGGCAACGCCCACGACGATGATGACGGAGGTGCCGCCGATGGCCAGGTGCTGAACAGAGGGCACCAGGTTGCCGGCAATGATGGGCAGCAGGGAAACAATGCAAAGATATACAGCGCCAAATACGACGATCTTGCCGATAACGCGCTTGATGAACTCAGCAGTGGGCTTGCCCGGACGGAAACCGGGGATGAAGCCACCGTTCTTCTTCAGGTTGTTGGAGATTTCCACAGGATCATACTGAATTGTGGAATAGAACCAGCTGAAGAAGAAGATCATGATGCCGTAGAATACGGCATAGGGCCAGCTGTTGGGAGCCCAGATGTGCTTGGTCCAGAAACCGTTAAAACCTGCAAAGGTGCAGATAGTAGCGGGAATGGAGCAGATGGACTGTGCAAAGATAACAGGCAGAACACCGGACATCGTCACCTTAATGGGAAGATTGGTGTTCTGGCCGCCATATACCTTACGGCCGACCACGCGCTTTGCATACTGAACCGTGATGCGGCGCTCTGCGTCATTGATAAAGACAATGAACAGAATCAGAGCAGCAATGCCGACAACGGACAGGATTGCAATGTACCACTTCATGGTGAACACAGTTCCGACCATGTCGGGCACACGGGAGATGATATTGGCAAACAGAATAATGGAAATACCGTTGCCGATACCGAACTGGTTGATCTGCTCGCCCAGCCACATAACCACAGCGGAACCGGCGGTAAATGCAAGGATGATGACGATAGCGGGAAGAATTCCGTTATCAGCAATGATTGCAGTGCCGTAGTTGCGCAGCATGGTGTAGTAAGCCCAGCCCATCAGAAGGCCCAGGCCAACAGTGGTGTAGCGGGTGATTCTTTCAATCTTCTTCTTACCAGCCTCGCCCTCATCCTTTGCCATGCGCTCCAGAGGAGGCAGTGCAATGGTGAGCAGCTGGATGATAATGGAAGCATTGATGTAGGGCTGAATGCTCAGTGCAAGTACGGTTGCCTGAGAGAAGGCAGAGCCGGACATGACGCTGAACAGGCCCAGGATCGTACCGGAAACAGCAGCGCTGTCAAAGAAGCTGGTCAGAGAATCCACGTTGATAAAGGGAACGGGAATAACGCAGCCAATACGGTACAGCAGCAGAATAAAGAAAGTAAAGATAATCTTCTTACGAAGATCAGGAAGATGCCAGGCGTTTTTCAGTGTCTTAAACACTTAAACCACCTCGGCCTTTCCGCCTGCCTGCTCAATCTTTTCCTTAGCAGACCCAGAAAAAGCCTCGGCCTTGACAGTGAGTTTCTTGGTCAGAGTTCCGTTAGCCAGAACCTTCAGACCGTTGGGGCAGGAATCAATAACGCCCTTTTCGATCAGTGCTGCAGCATCAACCACAGCGCCGTCTTCGAAGCTGTTCAGAACAGCCAGATTAACTGCAGTCAGAGGCTTTGCATAGATGTTATTGAAGCCGCGCTTCGGGATGCGGCGAGCCAGAGGCATCTGGCCGCCTTCGAAACCTGCGCGAACCTTACCGCCGGAACGGGCCTTCTGGCCCTTGTGACCACGACCGCCGGTCTTGCCGTTGCCGGAACCGGTGCCGCGGCCCTTACGCTTACCTACCTGGGTAGAACCCTCGACAGGAGAAAGCTCAAAAAGTTTCATATTTGTCTCCTCCTTATTCGACTTCAGTGACCTGCAGCAGGTAGCCGATCTTAGCGATCTTGCCGCGAGTCTGGGTGTTGTCCGGCTGGATAGTTACCTGGCCGATCTTACGAAGGCCCAGGGACTGTGCAGTAGCAATGTGCTTTTCCAGACGGCCATTCAGGCTCTTAACAAGCTCAATCTTCAGGTTTGCCATGTTAATTGCCCTCCTTAACCAACGATTTCTTCTACGCTCTTGCCCCGGATTGCAGCAACCTGCTCGGGAGAACGCAGGGACATCAGGCCAGCCATAGTAGCCTTAACAACGTTCTGGGGGTTATTGGAACGCATGCACTTTGCGCAGATGTTCTTAATACCCACAGCCTCCATAACCGCACGAACAGCGCCGCCGGCGATAACGCCGGTGCCTTCGGTAGCGGGCTTCAGCAGAACAGTGCCGGCGCCGAAGATACCGATGACTTCGTGAGGAATGGTGGAATCAGCCAGAGAGATCTTAACCATATTCTTCTTGGCATCAGCGATGCCCTTGAGAATTGCTTCGGAGACCTCAGCGGCCTTGCCCAGGCCGTAGCCAACGGTACCCTTACCGTCGCCCACAACAACCAGAGCAGAGAACTTCATGACGCGGCCACCCTTAACGGTCTTGCTGACACGGTTCAGGTAGACGACCTTCTCAATGAGCTCAGGTGCGTCATTGTTGGAAGTCTTATTATAAGCCATTTCTTTTCCTCCTCAACACTTAGAACTTCAGGCCGCCTTCGCGGGCGCCCTCAGCCAGAGCAGCAACACGGCCATGATAAATATAGCCGCCGCGGTCGAATACGACCTCTTCGATGCCCTTGGCCTTTGCGCGCTCAGCAAGGCTCAGGCCAACCTTCTTGGCAGCTTCACAGTTGCCGGCAGCACCTTCAAATGCCTTCTCCAGAGTGTTGGCGGAAACCAGGGTCACGCCGTTCACGTCGTCGATGATCTGAGCATAGATGTTCGCATTGCTGCGGAAAACATTCAGGCGGGGACACTCAGGGGTGCCGGAGATCTTGCCACGAACGCGGACATGCCGCTTCAGGCGCATTGCCTTCTTATCGATATTGCTAACCATTTCGGCACACCTCCATTACTTCTTGCCACCGGTCTTACCAACCTTACGGCGGATGACCTCAGTGGTATACTTGATACC
>RCNH01000255.1_pt1 | contig 24759 bp, 21 predicted proteins | sample 2041161 | NCBI WGS metagenome assembly RCNH01 (sample SAMN09708215, study PRJNA481090) | Feces metagenome, whole genome shotgun sequencing project. | biome: feces | host: Leptonychotes weddellii | place: Antarctica: Sion Island | collected 2010-03-01 | reverse complement strand
AATACCTGTACAATCAGCAAAAACATCATCGCCTAAGATAGTAAGGCCTTCTGGAAGTGTCAGGGAAGTAATACCTGTACAGCCCATAAATGCCTGACCTTTAATCTCAGTTACAGTAGCGGGAATATTAAATTCAGCAAGACTTGTACAACCGCGTACAAAGCCATAAGGCATAACAGTAGAACCCTCAGGTAGATTGATTTGAGTTAATCTAGTACAACCACTAAACTGAGAGAACTGATCTGTTGATTCATGATTAGTAAATGCTAAAGACGAAGGTAAAGTTACACTTTCGAGAGCCTTACAACCAGAAAATGCAGAAATCCCTAAAAAATTTACCGTCTCAGGAATAACTACATTAGCAAAAGCGGTACCAGCAAATGCATTACGACCAATACTTGTAAGATTGGCTGGAAATGCAACAAAATCTAAAGAGGAACAGCCATTAAACATATGACCTGGAATAGTAGTTACTGTATCTGGCACAGATACAGTAGTCAAAGCAGAACAGCCATCAAACATAAATTCTGTTAAAACGTCAGTTGTAGTAGCAATTGTTAGGCTCTTACAGCCCCTAAAGACTGAGTCACCAAGATTAACAACAGTCGCAGGTATAGCCACTTCAGTAATGCCCGTGCCAGCAAAGGCAGAATTACCAATAGTGGTAAGACTTGCTGGAAATACAGGACTAGTTAACTTAGCACACCTATCAAACATGTAATCAGGAATAGCGGTTACACTATCAGGAACAATAACGCTTTCCAAAACGGAACAGTTCTGAAACATCCTATCAGCCAAAACGTCAGTTGTGACAACATGGGTAAGCTTCTTACAACCAGAAAATGCTGCAGAACCAATCTCAGTTACAGAAGATGGAATAGTTAATTGAGTAATGCCAGTATTAAAAAACGCTTTCGTACCAATAATACTAAGCGTATCTGGTAAGGCGATATCAGAAAGCATTGAACAACCATTAAACGCATAGTTATCTACAACCTTTACACCAGGCATGCTTACATGCTCAATCTTGGAACATGAGTCAAATGCATTGGCACCAATAGTCTCGACACTAGCAGGAAGGTCAACACTGGTAATACTACGATTTCGCTTAAATGCATTTTTATTAATAGCCGTAACGCTATACATCACACCATCTTGCTCAATAATGGCAGGAATTACCAACTCGCCACCAGCAAACTCTTTTGTAACGCCAGAAATAACTGCACTATGTTCTGTTTCATTAAGTGTAAAACTTAGTACCTGTTGTGTTTCTGGCGATACAGAAGCAGCCAATAGCTCTGACATTGCTTCATCTTCCTCAATTATCGCATCCTTATCGGTTTCAAGAGTATTCTCAGCACCTGTGCCTAATATATCAGAAGTATCATCATTCTTAGATTGTTGGATATTCGTCTCACCTGGTTTAATGCTTTCCAGATTCTGCTCAGAAGTTGTTGCGTTATCGCTTTGTCCTTCCGTAACTTGACTAGTTGACTGATTTTCTACATCCTGATTATTTGTTTCAGAGACAACAACTTCACCAGTAATACCAAGCTGAAGTTTCTGAACCTCATTTGTGGCTGAATTACGCAACAATTGATGAGATTGATGAAGCATCTCGTCAATTGTTGCCACGTTGCCATAATCTTGCGCTGCATCGTCTGCAAACGCAATAGATTCCGTAATCGGAACAGATGAAAATGTAAGGCTTGCCGCAAGTGCAATTTTACACAGCCGTGACAACTCTCCATTCATTGTCTGTCCTTCCTTTCATACCTCAACATCATTCATTAAAGAGCAATACTCTAATTTTCAGCGCTTTACCTCCTCTACCAGACACGTAAAACGCATACGCGCTGATTAAGTAAAAGGCCACACACAAATGTGCAATATAAGATTGATGTACCGTATATATCTATTGGCACCCATTCGTACATAGAAACCCCAGTTCACACGTCTATATATCGCACTCTAAATCCTATATTTTTATGGTATTTGCTTTTACTTTTTCTAAACATCCCAGAGCGTAGGCAGCCTATCTTAAGCCTCTATATTATTCCACTATAAATATAATCCCCTATCTTCATCAGGGGATTAATGCCTATAATGGACAGATAAAAAATAAGTGTCACTTTTCTTTTTTAAAAATAACCATAAAAGGAAACGCGAACCCCCCCAATAGATAAGGCAAGGACCATAAAAAACCCGCGGCAGAAAACTGTCGCGGGTAAGCAATCCAACTTTATAGAGTTACCACAAAAACCCAAACCGGATTTCTTTTATATACATATTTATATAGCTATTTATTCTTGAATACTCTCAAAGAAACGAGCACCATCAAACATATCAGCAATAGTCTTGCCATCAAGCCAAGGAAGACCAATAAGCTCATCAAGCGTAGACACTAAATCTGAACAATCTGTAAAATGGCCCTTTTCGTTCAGTTGCTCGGCGTCTTGCACACGCCAATACTCATCAGTATGAGTAAGATAGTAGGTATGCCCATCAACCTCCATAAACACACGGGTCTTAGCGCGTACATACGCAACCATCTCATCGAAGGTAAACTCGAGGGTTTCTTCTGCTTGCTTTCCCATAGCAAACTCCTTCCGACATGTTTTGGCGTCATGCCATTACTCGTAAGACCATATTACTATACTTACATAATACGTTGTGCCATCTTGTGAAAGTATTCCGCCTAATCACCAAAAACTTGAGCACAAATACGCGCAGACTCTGCAGCATCCTTAGCATAAAAATCCGCACCCACCATTTCAGCATATTCAGGCGTTAATACCGCACCACCAACCATAACCTGTACACCTTGCGTACGTTGACGGAGAAGCGTGATGGTATCCGCCATCGAATGAACTGTATTAGTCATAAGTGCCGACAAACCGAGTAGTTTAATATCATGCTCAATAACAAAATCAACAATCGTTTCTGGATCGACATCTCGTCCAAGGTCGTATACATCATAGCCATAATTCTCAAGAAGCATCTTTACGATATTCTTTCCAATATCATGAATATCTCCTTTTACAGTAGCCACCGCAAGACGATGTTTGCGCTCTACAGCGTCATCTTTACAGTGTAAACGAATGACATCAAAACCAGTTCGTGCAGCTTCAGCAGACGCCATAAGCTGAGGTAAGAAAAAGGTTCCATTCTCAAAACGCTGCCCCACTTCGTCAAGCGACGCAATAAGATACGAGTTAATAATTTCCATAGCATCATGTGTTTCAAGCAAGGTTTCAACCTGCTCAGCAATATCACCTTTTCTGCCTGTGATAATCATATCCATCAGACGTGTTCCCGCATCCGAGCTATTAATCAAAGCTACGTTTTGAGATGATGCAGTAGATACTGTGTCACCCTGTAAAGCAGAACCATTTACAGCGTTTGATATCTCGTCAAACGTTTTTCGGCTGTAAGTTTCAATATAGTGAGTTGCACCTGTATCTTGCGTACTCAAAACACGCCACGTATCAACTATTTCCATGTTGCGCATAACCGTAGGATCCATGATTGGCATATCCAAACCAGCACTAAACGCTGCAGCCAAAAATGTCGTATTAATAAGTTGACGCAATGGTAAGCCAAAACTAATATTAGATACACCAAGCACTGTATGAAGACCCAATTCACTAGTGACTTTCCTAATAGCCCCCAGCGTTTCTTGTGCCTGCAAAGGGTCAGCTGAAACCGCTAAGGCCAAACAGTCAACGTAGATATCCTCCGATCCTATGCCCCATGAACTTGCCTCGCTCACAATACGCTCAGCAATCTCAAAACGACCCTGGGTTGTTTTAGGTAATCCAGCTTCATCAAGTGTTAAAGCAACTACTGCACAACCATAGTGTGCAGCGATAGGCAAAATAGCCTCTAGACTTTCACGTGAACCGTTAACTGAATTAATAATAGGCTTACCAGCATACACTCGTACTGCCGATTCAATAGCCTGAGGGCTTACTGAGTCTATTTGTAAAGGGACCGTGGTCACTGTCTGCAACTGGCCGACAAGATTGCGAAGAATCACTGATTCATTAATATCAGGCAATCCCACATTGACATCTAAAATATTGGCGCCCGCTTCTACCTGATCAATAGCTTCGCCTAATACATAATCTATATCGCCACGTCTCAGCGCTTCTTTTAAGCGCTTCTTACCTGTAGGGTTAATACGCTCGCCGATAACAGCAATATCACCACGTTGTAAAACAACAGCTTCAGCATTGCTTGTTACGCCACCATACACAATATTTGTTCGTTGTACTACATGTTCAGCTTTAGCTATACGATTTGCCAAGTATTTAATATACTGAGGATTTGTTCCGCAACAACCACCCACAATGCTTACACCACGTGAAATCATAATGGCAACGCTATCTGCATATTCTTCTGGCGTAATAGCAAACACCGTCTCGCCATTGACAATTTGAGGCAAACCAGCATTTGCTTGCACCATGACAGGACATGCAGCATAACGCAACAAATCATCAACCAACGGCAATAGTTCATTAGGACCAAGCGAACAATTAACGCCCAAAACGTTCACGCCTAGCGCCGATAACGTCATGGCGGCTACCTGTGGACTGGTTCCTAAAAATGTTCTACCATCTTCACCAAACGTCATAGTAGCAAAAATAGGAAGCGAAGAGTGCTCTTTTGCAGCCAATACTGCTGCTTTCATCTCGAGTAAGTCGGCCATAGTTTCGATCAAAATGATATCTGCACCCGCTTTAACAGCTGCATCAACCTGCTCAGCGAACAGATCGTACGCATCGTCAAACGAAAGCGTTCCCATAGGCTGCAAGAGTGCACCTGTAGGACCAATATCAGCAGCAATATAACGCGCACCAGTATTTCGTGCACAAGTTACTGCAGCCTCAAAAACTTCAGAAACACATGCTTTTCCGTCAAGTTTTCGAGCGTTTGCACCAAAAGTATTAGTCGTTATAACCTGACTTCCCGCCTTGACGTACTGAGTTTGAATATCTGTGATTTCTTGAGGGTGCGTCAAACATAAAAGCTCAGGTAGCTCACCTGTTTTCATACCTGCCGCCTGAAGCATGGTGCCCATGGCGCCATCAAAGAGCAAAAATTCCTCACCATTAAGAACGCGTGCTAAATACTCATCAGTAATATGCAAATGCTCTCGATCCCTTTTAGGGAGTAAACTATGACTGGTTATCGGCAGCATAACTTTTTAGCCTCTCTTAACGTACAATAATCACGACAAACGCATGTCGCACAAAAGCGCTCTGGATACAACGCCGTATGCATACCCGGCGCATCCACGTCATCAAATAATCCCAAACATGCGGTAATGCTTTTTGTTGGTATAAGCATACCTTCCTGAGTTACCGTTAATCCTAACCTTCGCGTAGCGTTTAAACATACCAAGATTTCTGACTGAATATCAAGAGGTAAGTCTGCATAACCTGGACTAAAACGTCCATTAATCATCAAGTTAGCATCGTGCGCCTTATGCACCGCGTTCGCTTCGCAAGCATTAGCGACACTTTCAATCAACGCTGAAGCTGCAGTGTCATAAATAAACGCATCAAGTGCACTTTTCACCGAATACGTTCGGATAGCGGTGTCACATGCAATACCAAGCGTGCAGACCATAAAGACACATCCAACCGCACCTTCAAGGTGTGATTGGATGGCAGAACCTGCCAGATGTATAGGCAAGTCATCTATGGGATATGTAGCATATATATATGATGGGTGAAGAGACTGTTCACAAAGACTTACCATTGATTCAATGCGCTGCTCAAGCTCTACAGTAAGTGTTTGACCTGCATATCCTAGATATTTTTGCACCTCTACGCGCGAAATGCAAAACATTTCATCGGCCAATATGACACTACCAGAGATATGCCCACAAACATCTAATGACAGCACGCTTAAGCACCAATCTTAAAGCCAGCATTCTGCAATGCCGTCACAGCCGCACACGCAATACAAGGCTGATTCATAGTGTAGACATGAACACCATCAACACCCGCCTGAGCAAGACCTTCAAGCTGATTACATGCAAACTCAATGCCAGCAGCCTTTAGGCTTGTAGGATCATCAGCATAACGATTTAATAACTTGATAATTGGAGCTGGTAGACTTGCACCGCACATGAAAACCATGCGAGAAATCTGATCCTTTGATAAAAATGGCATAACGCCAAACGTAATAGGAATAGTAATACCACAATTTCGAGCGGCATCTAAAAAGCGAAACGCAAACTCATTATCAAAAAAGAGCTGTGTCACAAAAAACGATGCGCCAGCATCTTGTTTTTGTTTTAAATGCTGCAAGCTTTCATTAAAATCCTCACACTGAATATGTCCCTCTGGATATGCAGCAGCGCCAACGCATAAATTGTGCTCAGCCGCAAGAGGAATAAGATCTTTAGCGAATGAGAAATCACCTGGATGGTTTGGGTTAAATGCGTCGCCACGAAGAGCAAGCACGTTATCGATACCAGCAGCCTTAATCTCATCAAGCGTGTGGTCAACATTTTCAATTGTTTGACCTGCGCACGTTAAATGAGCCATGGAGGTAGTATTGAACTCAGTCTGAATCATATGGGCGATATCGATAGTTTTAGCAGCATTACCGCTACCGCCCGCAGAATACGTAACCGAAACAAACGATGGGCAAAGAGGTGCCACTTCTGCAACTACCTCTCTTGCATGTTCTAGGACTAAATCTCCTTTAGGAGGAAACATCTCAAAAGACACAGGAATTGTGTGATTATGCGAACCAGCAAATGTAGAGAAAATCTCCTCAATCCTCATAAAAATGTCCTTTTCTATAGGAATAATGAATGTGAGGATATATTTTACTCTTTTTTTAACCTCGTGCGTAGCAGACGCATACCATTCATAACAACTAACACGGTCAATCCAGAATCAGCAAACACAGCAACCCACATAGGAATCAGCTGTAAGATAGCCAAAATCATAGTAAACACTTTGACCGACACAGCAAAAAAGATATTCTGGCGTAAAATTGCCACCATCTTACGTGACAGCTCAAAAAACTGCGGTAATGCATGTAAGTCGTCCGCCATAAGCACAACATCAGCACTATGCAATACAGCATCATTAGATGCGCCACCCATTGCAATTCCCACATGAGCACGAGCTAGAGACGGAGCATCATTAATGCCATCACCTACAAATGCAACTTTTCCATGTACACTTTCAAGTTCTTGTACCTTTGTTGTTTTATCCTGCGGTAATAATCCTGCATAAACCTCATCAACGCCCACTTCTGAAGCAATAGCCTGCGCTACATGGTTATTATCACCTGTGAGCATAACCACACGTTTAGCTGGATGTATCTTTTGTAATGCCTTTACGACTGCCTGCGCATTTTCACGCAAAGAGTCCGCTACCGCAAGCGCTCCTAATACGCAGGGTTGCTCACCTAATCGAGCTACCACAACGATGCTTGCAGTACAAGTTTTAGCCCATACATCTACATCTGCAAGACTTCCCGCGGTATCTTTAGCCACTGTAGCTAATTTATCAGCAACAAAATCACGTGAACCCACAACATAACACGCACCATCAATATAACCCGAAACGCCTTTACCAGCCTGCTCACAAAAATCGGTCACGTCTAACGCGCTATCCCCCGCAAACTGAACAATTGCACATGCCAAAGGATGTGTCGACAACGCCTCAAGTGATCCTGCAATACGTATCATATCCTCAGTATCAACATCTGCAACACCCATAACACCAACGACAGACGGGTTACCTTTTGTAAGCGTTCCTGTCTTATCAAACGCCACAGCCTCAACACGGGCTGCTTCTTCAAAAAATGTGCCACCTTTCACCAAAACGCCAATCTGAGCTGCACGAGCAAGCGCAGACACAACGGTTGCAGGAGCAGAAATAACAAACGCACATGGACAACTGATGACCAGCAGCGTGCACGCACTGTAAACCCACTGGTCAAATGTACCTAAATTCGCCACGCCAAGCGCCGTAAGCGCAGAAGGAATGCAGGCAACCGCTAATGCCAAAAAAATCACAATCGGTGTGTACACACGTGCAAAACGCGTCACAAACGTCTCAGTTGCCGACTTATTTGAACGAGCCTCACGAACCATTTCCGTAATTTTAGCCAGGGTAGAATTTTCTACCGTAGATGTCGTGACAACGTCACATGCTCCATCCACAATGATACTTGCTGCATATACGACGTCTCCAACGCCCTTATGAATAGCTACACTCTCTCCTGTTACTGCAGCATCATTTACATACGAAGAACCCACAGAGATAACACCATCTAGCGGTGAAGCCATGCCAGGAAGCAGCCGAATAGTTTCACCAAGCTTAATTTCGTCAGTTGCCACATTACACACTTCATCATCACGTACTACTTGTGCATGAGTAGGTGCAAGCATAGCAAGCTCAGAAATAGCGTCCCCACTTTTACGCGTGGCACGACCCTCAAGATATTCGCCGATGATATACAAAAGCAATACCATGGCGGCTTCCTCTAATGCACCCACATAAATAGCACCAACAATAGCAACCAACATCAATACATTGATATCTATGGAGCGATTCTTTACTGAGTGCAGCGTTTCAGGAAATACAATAATAAGACCTGCAATAACTGCCACAACACCAAGGACTGACGCAATAAGTTCTTGATGTGTTAGCCATTCAAAGCCAAGCATCAATACAACAGAAATAGCGCAAATACCCAACGCCATCTTATGTGCACGAGAAAAAGAATGGTCATGATCATGTCCGCAGCAACAGCAATCATCGCCACACTCATCATGTCCATGATCATGGGGGTGTATATGATTAGATGTTTGGCCATGATTGCAGTCGTGTGCATGCCCGCAACAACACGCAACAGAATCAAGATTACTTGTTTTATTTGTACCGATGTTTTCGCATCCCATTTCAGCCATTAATGCTCCCCTCTTCACAGGCGTGCTCAATTGCAATTTTAATAAGTACAAGTACATGGCCGTCATCCAACGAATACATCACTTTCTGACCTTCGCGACGCATGGATACTAATTTTTTATCACGCAAAAATCTCAACTGATGACTGACAGCGCTTTGGGAAACATGAGTCGCGCTTATTAAATCACTAACACATAGCTCACCACCACTTAACGCACATAGCAACCTAAAACGCGTTGAATCGGCAAGAGCTGAAAAGATTTCAGTAGAGCCAAAAATCACCTCATCGTCTGGAATACAACGCAAAGCATTAGCAATGCTTGGATTGCCTGATGCGGTCTGCACGTCCGTTTGTTCCATAACGTTCTCCTTAATGAATATATGTGCATTTGCTCATATGTTAATACGTTCATATATTCAGTCAAGAAAGTATCTTAGCTTTAGCAAAAATTCTACAAAATAAAAAGCCTCTTGTAAGGAGGCTTTAAGGATATTATTTACAGTGTAAAGTTTGAAGTAATACCAGATAGAGGCTTATACTGTCCGACCGTTAGTTTTGATCTTAACTTCCCTTAAAATATCAAGTTTATCTAAAGGCTCACAAGCAATAAAAGTATAGATTGCCATAGTCCTATTGGCAACATCGACCTGCACAAAACCACCCCGATCGGTACGCCATGAAAGGTTTCTAATGGTTACCATTCTGACTGGCTTGCCAGGACTTACCACCTCAAGCGTACTAGCTTCAAAGAATCTATTGCGACAAGCAACAGAAATAAGGTATCCACCATCGTCTAGGCTTTCACATTCAGTGACGCATGCGACCATGGTTCGCGTAGTGGCGTATTCTACCCCGCCCTGCGTTTGTCCAGGGTCACCATAGTAAAAGCCAGTACAATAAACCCTGTGGCTGATGGCCTCAAGTTCCCTTTGCCAAACTTCAGGGTCTTCGCCATCTAAAACATGGCGATACGCATTGACTACCATAGCAGTATAATACATGCCCTTAGCACGGCCTTCAATCTTGATACTATCAATACCAGCACTAGCAAGCTCATCTAAATGAGACAACATATTCATATCTTTAGAACTCATTATGAAGCTCCCAGAAGCATCCTCTTCTATTGGGAAATATTCACCAGGACGAGACTCCTCCATTAGGGTATATTTCCAGCGACATGGCTGCGTACAGTGACCCTTATTAGCAGAACGATTATTGATATAGTCACTGATAAGACATCGACCAGAATACGCCATACACATAGCACCATGTACAAAAGCTTCAACTTCCAAGTCTTCAGGAATATGCCTATGAAGTTCAAAAATATCAGTAAGACTCATCTCACGTGCACACACAATGCGTTTCACACCTAGATCATGCCACGCTTTAGCACTCATCCAATTCATACATGAGGCTTGTGTACTTAAATGTAGTTCCACATGAGGAGCGTACTCACGAGCCAAGATTAAACATCCTATGTCGCTAATAATGAGAGCGTCTACACCAATCTCATCAAGAAATGCCAAATATTCAGGAAGCTCTTGAATATCGTCATTGGACATGACTGTATTTACCGTTACATGAACTTTTACGCCATGATTATGTGCATACGCTACCGCTTCAGGAAGGGTTTCCTGAGTAAAATTCTCAGCACGTCTGCGCATGCCAAAACGGTCTGAGGCCATATAAACAGCGTCAGCACCAAAGTGGATTGCATAAATAAGTTGCTCCATTCCACCGGCTGGAGCTAATAATTCCATGTTCGTTTTCATGAATGAAAGTATACCATGCACGTGCGCCCCCACATAAAAACCCATAAGATAGTTACGCTCATTGGCGCTATACTGACAGTACTACTACTTTAGAGAAAGGTTACACATGGAGCTTCATGTATTACTTGAAAACGATATGCTTCCTGACGTATATGCTAAATACGGAGACCCTGCAGACATCGCTGATGGACTCAACTTACGCTCGTTTCCTTTTGAAGTAACTGACATTGACCCACGTGCACGTGCATTAGCTTGGATCTTTTTAGACTGGGATTCTGTACCTGTATGTGGCTTTCCATGGATTCATTGGTGCGCATGGACCAAGCTTTCTTCTACCGCCCTTCAAGATGGCTTGGGACTTGCCATAAACGAGGACGCAAGCCGACAATCCCTGGAGATTTATCAGGGCTATAACTCCGCCGCCAAAACCGACCACACTATTGCACAAGGCTATGTAGGACCGTGTCCTCCCGATAAAGATCACACCTACACACTGTATGCGGTTACACTTGACTGTGAACCAGAACTGAGCAACCCATTCTGGGTAAATGAGCTTATCGCCCAGACACACGGGCATATCCTAGAAACTACAGCATGTATACTACCAAGTCGTTCATAAACCATTGCGCCAATTTCTTAATCGCCATAGCTCATACTACAATAAAAATGCCGCTAGAAATCTAGCGGCATTTTCAATTTTTGAGTATAACGCTTTAAGCCAAAATAGCCTCGATAGCGCTTATGACATCATTAACAGCAACAGAAGTCTTTTCACCTGTAGCACGATTTTTAACCTCAACAGTACCCTCAGCCAAGCCGCGCTTGCCTACTACTATCTGTACGGGCCAACCAATAAGATCATTGTCAGCAAATTTAACACCGGGGCGTTCTTTACGATCATCGATCACAACCTCAAGGCCAGTCTGCGCCAACTTATCCGCAATCTCTTCTGCGGCAGGCTGAACCTCGTCATCATTTACCGTCAAAGGAATAACGACAACATGAGCAGGAGCAACACCCGCAGGCCAAATAATACCGTAATCATCATGACACTGCTCAGCAATAGCAGCTACCGTACGAGAAACGCCGATACCATAGCAGCCCATAACAAAATTCTTCTCAGAACCATCTTCTGCCATAAATGTCGCGTTCATAGCTTCAGAGTACTTGGTACCAAGCTTAAAAATCTGGCCGCATTCAATGCCACGAGCCATAGCCAAAGGCTTACCACATACAGGACAGTGGTCACCTTCACGTACAGCACACAAATCAGCCCATATATCGATAGTAAAGTCACTGCCCAACAAAGCACCCTTGAAGTGGAAGCCATCCTCATTAGCACCACAAAGCCAACGTTCAATGTTTTTCAGGCTGATATCAGCTGCAACATGAATACCCTTAGGAAGACCTACAGGACCCATAGAGCCCTTAATCAAACCAGCATTTATGAGCTCTTCGTCAGTTAAAGCATCATACACACCAATAAGATTCTCAGCCTTAACATCATTTACCTCACGGTCGCCAGGAACAAAGAATACCCAAACTTCGTCTGCTTCGTTCTTCACAGCAACAGCCTTAACAGTCTGGTTTTCATCACACTGCATGAACTCCGCAAGCTCTGAGATGGTATGAACACCAGGAGTTGCTATCTTTTCCATAGTGTCAGCTGAGCATACAACTGGATGAGCGCTAACAGGAGCAGCCTCAGCGTCAGCAGCATAGCCGCATGTGCAGTAGACCAATTCAGCTTCACCGGCATCTGCTAATGCCATGAATTCCTCAGAGCCAGACCCACCAATCTGACCAGAGTCTGCATCAACAATACGATATTCAATACCAATACGATCAAAGATATTAGAGTATGCAACACGCATCTTCTGATAGTTTATATCCAAGCCCTCTGCATCAGCGTCAAAACTATAGCCATCCTTCATCATGAATTCACGGCCACGCAACAAACCGAAACGGGGACGACGCTCATCGCGGAACTTAACCTGAATCTGATAGAGATTCTTTGGAAGGTCCTTGTAGCTGCGAAGTTCATTATTTACCAAGTCGGTAATAATCTCTTCATGTGTCGGTCCTAAGCAAAACTGGTTGTCATGACGATCGTTAACACGCAACAACTCAGCGCCATACACGTTCCAACGACCACTTTTCTGCCACAATTCAGCAGGCTGAACAAATGGCATCAAAATTTCTTGAGCACCTTCAGCGTCGCACTCTTCGCGTACAATAGTTTCAATCTTGCGCAACACACGCATACCTAGCGGCAAGAATGAATACAGGCCAGCCGCTTCTTTTCGAATCATACCTGCACGAATCAACAACTTAGCAGATACGATATCAGCATCACTTGGATCTTCCTTTAATGTAGGAACATACAAATTAGACATACGTAAAACCGTATGACGAGCTAACTTACTCATGTGCTAACTTCCCTATCTCTTCCATCAGTGCATCTACAATTTCACTCTCGGCAACCTTACGAATACTTTTACCGTGACTAAAGATGACACCACTTTCAACACCACAAGCAACACCCAGATCAGCGTCAGCCGCCTCACCGGGACCGTTTACTACACAACCCATGACAGCCACCTTACAAGGTATCGTACAGGTACTTAAGCACTGCTCAACCTGACGAGCAAGGCCAATCAAATCAACGTTGCAGCGTCCACAGGTAGGACAGCTTACAATCTCAGGACCACGCCTACGCAAATCTAATGCATTTAACAACATCCATGATGCACGGATTTCTTGTACAGGATCATCAGTTAAAGAAATACGCATAGTGTCGCCAATTCCTTCAGCCAATAAGATTCCTAATCCACTTGCACTTTTTACCACGCCTTGCATCAATGTTCCAGCTTCAGTTACGCCTATATGCAAAGGGACCTGAGGTATTTCACGAGACAAAATACGATATGTCTCAACAGTCGTCATAACATCATGAGCTTTAGCAGAGACAACTACATCCAAAAAGTCACGAGACTCAAAATATTCAACGTAGTCAATAGCAGACTGAGCTAATTTTTCAGGCAATGTTAAATTATCGCGCTCTTTTAATGCTTGATCTAGAGAGCCTGCATTTACACCAATTCGGATAGGAATATTTGCTTTTTTTGCAGCGGCAATTACCTCATCAGTCTTTTGAAGCCCGCCAATATTACCTGGATTGATACGAAGCTTAGCAGCCCCTCGAGATGCAGCTTCACAAGCAATTTCAGCACTAAAGTGAATATCAGCTACTACAGGCAACGGACTGCGTTTACATACTTCTTCAAAAGCATCTAAGCAGTTTTTAGCAGGAATAGCCATGCGAACAACTTCACAACCAACATCCGCTAAAGCCTGAATCTGAGCCAAATTGGCTTCAACATCCAATGCTGCGCAATTCAACATAGACTGAACAACGCACGGTGCTCCTCCGCCTAACGCAACATTACCCACCATTACTTGACGCGTCAATTGATTAGGTGCTTGAACCACGATATGCCCCTTCCTTAATCATGACTGCGACATCACCAACTATCAAATACAAAACGTTGAATGTCTTGGTTTAGCATAAAAATAAAAAAGCCTATAAACAATGTCATACCTATCATAGTCATAATATTCATGACCTTACACGACACTGTCTTATGTGTAAGCTTCTGGAAAATCTCAATAACAAACCTACCACCATCCAATGGAGGGATTGGCAAAAGATTCATAATACCAAGTGATACAGAAAGCATGGCACAAAACAGTATAAACATCAAAAAGCCCGCATCAGCATACTCTTTAGATAATACTGCCATGCCTACAACACTTGTCGAATTAGACACTGTATCCATGACGGTTGAAGGGTTAAATAATCCGATAACCGCTTGAACAACAGCAATAATATAAACAAACCCAGCCTGCAGTGCATCTAAAGGAGGAATTGTAATATGTGTTACAACACCTGCTTCATTGGTGTAATCAAAACCAAATATGGAATACACCATTAAAATTACCACAATGGCAAAAATCAGATTGACCGCAATACCAGCCAATAAGACAACACTACGCTTCCAGAAAGGCAATGCCCTATACGTCTGAGAGCGTTCGGATTCGTACAACACCTCAGGACTTTCAAACTCGCGAGGCTCACCTTGTACATAATCAATACCACGCGAGGACTGCTTAACACCTGTAGTTCTAAAGGTATTGTATTTGTCAGATTTCAACGGTCCGACAATACTTCCCCAATCAACCAACACCCATAATACCTCAAGCGCATCATCAAGGCTTACACCTAATGCTTCAGCAACATCCTCTGCATCAGCGGTTCCATGCTTATACATGTAAGCTAAGGTGGCTTGAATATGGGGGTTTTCTTTACCAGCCTCCATACCGCATACCTTAGCGTAACCACCTAAAGGAATAACGGTAATGCCGAACGTGGTTTCACCGCGCTTAAATCCAATATGAGGTCCTGGAAGACCAATCATGAACTCAGTAACACGAACCCCAAATGCGCGAGCAGCTAGATAATGCCCGCCTTCATGAATAAAGACAAGCACGCCAAGCACAATGCTCACGTACAACACCATAAGGATTACATCCATACACAAAGTTCCAATCTTTTTGTTTTAACAAACAGCCGTGCGAAGATAATCACTGGCACATGCACGAGCCCATGCATCAACCTCTGACAATTGATCTAGGCTTTCAACTTTTGCAATTTCATGCTTATTCATAACATGCTCAACACATGCATCAATATCCAAGTAGCCACATGCATCATGCAAAAATGCATCGACAGCAACTTCATTGGCAGCATTCATAACACATGGAAGCGTACCGCCTGTTTCACCAGCCTGACATGCTAACGCCAAGCAACGAAACGTCTCAATATCTGCAGGATAAAATTCCAAAGACCCCAGCTTAGTGAAATCCAACGGTTCAACAGGAGCATCCCAACGATCTGGATAACTTAAAGCAAATTGAATAGGAATACGCATATCAGTCGTACCTAAATGCGCCTTAACACTACCGTCAGAAAACTCAACCATAGAATGGATAGCACTTTGAGGCTGGACAACAACTTTAATCTTGTCATATGGCATATCAAATAAATGATGAGCTTCAATAACCTCAAGACCCTTATTCATAAGAGTTGATGAATCAATAGTAATTTTGGGACCCATCTTCCATGTGGGATGAGCTAAAGCCTCGTGGCGTGTCATACTTTTAAGTTCCTCGCGCGTACGACCACGAAACGGACCACCGGAAGCTGTTACCCACAACGCAGAGACTTCCTCATGACGTTCGCCCAGCAAACACTGATAAATTGCACCATGCTCAGAATCAATAGGCATCAATGCGCCAGGACGACCTGCCTTAGCATCCATCTCATGAGCAAGCGGCATAATTAAATCGCCTGCTACAACCAGGCTTTCCTTGTTAGCAAGCGCTAACTGCTTTCCGCACGCAAGCGCCTCATACGAAGCACGCATACCAGCCGCACCAACCAACGCATTTACGATAACATCAGCTTCTTCTAAGTGAACTAAATCTAAAATCCCCTCTTGACCAAAACCAATATGTGTAGTCATATGACCAGCGCCATAACCCATATGACCCTTATCGTGAGCAGCCATAAGCTTTGACTTTAAGGACTCATCACCAAATGCGACATGGGAAACTTTAAATTCATGCGCCTGAGCTACAACTTCTTTTACAGAAGAATATGCAGCCAAGCCTACAATCTCGAGCTCCCCAGGATGACGGCGGCACACATCGATGGTCTGTGTACCAATAGATCCTGTGGAGCCTAAAATAACAACACGTTTTTTAGATGACATATGGAATGCAACCTCCCACTGTAAGCAAGACAGCACCAGAGATAGCTGCCAAAAACAACGAGTCACAGCGATCAAGAAGTCCACCATGACCTGGCATGATAGTACCCGAATCCTTAACGCCAGAATTACGTTTGATACGGCTTTCAGCCAAGTCACCTAACACACCAAAAAGACCGCAGATTATACCAAAAATGATAGCCTGGGTAATTCCCATAGATACACCAGGAATCAAGGTCATGAAACACCAAACAACTACAGAGCCAATCAGACCACCAGCAAAACCTTCCCAACTCTTCTTAGGGGAGATGCGTGGAGCCATTTTGTGCTTACCAATTTGAGAACCTACCAAGTAAGCAAAGGAGTCGTTAGCCCAAACGGAAGCAAACACACAGCATGCCAGCACACCACCCCAAAAGCCTGGAACAGCCATACGGATTGCCACAAGACCAGAAATCAATAAGCCAGTGTACGCAGCACCAAAAAATGAAACGCCTACGTCTCCGATACGAGCGCGAGTCCAAAAAACATACCAGACAAGTAATGCCACAAGTAGCGCACCTGTAACCACCATGGCACCAGCAAGACCAAAAGTCCAAACGCTTATTGGATATGCAACAGCAGCCATAATGCCTAGCAGCTCATTAGGAAGCTTAGCATCGCTTCTAAACATATAAAACAGCTCACCTGCACAGATTCCTGCTAATACGCACAAAAATAAAACGGTCGTAGCCGTACTGGTAAGCGTACAAATTAAAGAAATGGAAACATAAATAAAACCAGTCCTAAAACGGATCTGAATATCAGATGGCTTCTTGAGCTTTTCAGGAGTTTTGTTACTCACGAATGCCTTAGCAGCCTGTTTTTTCTCAGAAGCCTTTTGCTTCATAGCGTGATAAGGCGCACATGTGTGCGCCTGCTTTTGTTCTCCGGACACGTTACACCGCCCCAAAGCGTCGATTACGGGATTGATAATTTAAAAGAGCACGCAATAAGTCATAGCGATTAAAGTCTGGCCACAACACATCCGTGCAATAAAACTCAGAGTACGCCATCTGCCACAATAAGAAGTTCGAGATACGCATTTCTCCACTTGTCCGGATAACTAAATCAGGATCAGGAATATCAGCAGTATATAAATACTTCTTAAATTCCTCCTCGGTTAGTTCAGGGACAGGATTTCCTGTATGCACTGCATGCATAGCGACATCCATATATTTCTGCATAGCGTGAAGCATTTCCTGACGAGAACCATAATTAACAGCAACAGCTAACGTCATTCCTGTATTATCCTTAGTCTTTTCCCACGCTTCATCAAATGCTTCACGGGTTTGATGAGGTAAACGAGTTAAATCGCCGATGGTGGTTACACGAACATTTTCTTCGTGCAAGCCATCCACCTCGGCGAGCATGGTCTTGGCAAAAAGCTCCATCAGACCATTAACTTCTTCATCTGAACGCTTCCAATTTTCAGTCGAGAAAGAATAAATTGTCAGATAACGAACGCCCACATCATGCGCACAGCGAATAGTCTCGCGAACAGCTTCAATACCAGCTTTATGCCCGCGCAAGCGATTCAAAGCACGCTTCTGAGCCCAACGGCCATTACCATCCATAATGACAGCAATATGTTCAGGAATAGACTCCTCGACAAGTTTTGTTGGGTCCAAATCCGCAGGAGGCTGCGGAAATATGTCGTCCAATGATTTCAGCATGAGTTAAATCTCCATTACCTCTGCTTCTTTTTTCTTAAACATTTCATCTACGTTAGCAATATAGCGGTCAGTGAGCTTTTGAACCTGCTCTTCTGCACGACGTTTATCGTCTTCAGAAATTTCAGCATCCTTCTCAGCACGGTCAATCTTGGTGTTAGCGTCACGACGAGCGTTACGAACAGCGATACGAGCTTCCTCAGAGTAACCCTTACACTGCTTTACCATTTCACGACGACGCTCTTCAGTCAAAGCTGGAAAAGGAAGGCGGATAATAGCACCGTCATTAGAAGGAGTAATGCCCAAGTCACTAGCCAAAATAGCAGCCTCAATACCACGAAGTACAGACTTATCCCATGGCTCAATAGTAAGCATATGAGCATCTGGAGTCTTTATTGCAGCCATCTGGTTAATTGGAGTAGGAACGCCGTAGTAGTCTACGCGAATTTTATCTAACACCATTGCGTTTGCACGACCAGTACGTACGCTCACAAAAGCATCCTTTAAATTATCAAGAGCCTTATCCATATGCTCTTCAGTGGTCATTAAAATCTCTTCAACCATTATGTCCTCCTAGGCATCGTGTTGATGCACCAATACAATATCGAAGCAAGCCACTTCGTCATCTAAAAATACGTAATACTAATATACCAGTGTACCAACGTTTTCGCCCTGCAAAGCACGACGGATGTTACCTGGAACAGTCAAATCGAATACCAACAATGGCATTTTGTTGTCTTTGCATAAAGAAATAGCAGCTGCATCCATAACATGAAGTTCTTTTGTCAAAACATCCATATAACTAATTTCGTCAAACTTAGTAGCTCCTGGATTTTTCATAGGATCGTCAGAGTAAATACCGTCAACCTTAGTAGCCTTCATCATACAGTCAGCATTAATTTCGCATGCGCGAAGAGCCGCTGTAGTATCGGTAGTAAAATAAGGATTGCCAGTGCCTGCTGCAAAAATAACAACACGACCCTTTTCCATATGACGAATTGCACGTAAACGAATATAAGTTTCAGCGACCTGATGCATTTCGATTGCGGATTGAACGCGTGAAGTAACACCATGACGTTCAAGACCGTCCTGCAATGCTAATGCATTCATAACCGTAGCGAGCATACCAATGTAGTCAGCCTGTGCGCGGTCCATACCATCTGCGCTACCAGCTACACCGCGAAAAATGTTACCTCCACCAACCGTGATTGCAACCTGAACGCCATCATCGACAACCTGCTTAATTTGTTCTGCCAAGTCATCAATCACTTTAGGATCAATACCGTATCCCGCATCGCCCATCAATGCCTCACCAGACAACTTTAAAAGAACTCGGTTGTATTTATATCCTTCAGGCATGAGTACCCCTTTCATTTTGGTCGGAATGTATCTTACGTGAAAAACAAAGACCGTGCATAGATATGCACGGTCTTTTTTGCGAAATACAGCAAATTTGCAGATGGGCTATCGATTAAAAACCCAATCCTAAGTCTTCAAGACTCTTTTTGCTACCGTAACCCCATTCATTTCCAGATTCACCAGAATTATTAGTATCGGATTCATGTACCACCTGATCACTATCAAGGGTAACCGTTAGAGTCTTTTTAGAATCACCACGATAAATAACCATGTCCACCGTGTCGCCCGGCTCATATTCACGTACGGCAAGCGCTAAATCTTCAGCAGCTGCAACAGAGGTACTACCAAGCTGAACAATAATGTCACCTTTTTCAAGACCAGCCTTTTGGGCTGCAGAGTTCTCATAAACCTCAGCCACCCATACGCCATTATCTACAGGGAAATTCATTTCTTTAGCATCATAAGGTGTGATGGATAGCATGGATACACCTAAGAATGCGTGCGTGGGCTCTTCGCCTGCTAAAATCTGATTTACCAGACCCATAGCATAATCAACAGGGATAGCAAAACCAACACCTGAACTTGAGCCAGAATAAGAGCTGATCATGGTATTAATTCCAATAAGTTTGCCCTCAGAGTCAACCAACGCACCACCAGAATTGCCCGGGTTAATAGCAGCATCGGTCTGAATCATATTTGGATAAATCACCATACCAGTACCATCCTGATTAGACATGGTACTTGAACGCTGGATAGCAGATACAATACCAGTCGTAACTGAGTTTTCTAAACCAAATGGATTACCAAGCGCCATAACCCACTCGCCTACCTCAAGACTTGAAGAATCCCCAATCTCAATCGCAGGCATATTCTCTGCATCAACTTTCAAGATTGCAATGTCACTTGATGGATCCCCGCCGACATACTCAGCTTCATACTCTTTTTCTTGAACCGTTACGGTATATGCAGCGCCGCCTTCAACCACATGATAATTAGTCAAAATGTAACCATCTTGTGTAATGACTACGCCAGAGCCAAGAGAAGCTTCAACCAAAGGAGCATCTTTGTCGGCCGAAGAAGGTACACCAAACAAGTTAAAAATAGATTTAGGCTGCTGATGTACGTATACATTAACAGATGCAATAGCTGGTAATGATTTTTGAGCTACCGCTTCAGCAAGTGATGGATTTTCGTTTTGAACCTGGATAGCCTGCGTTGTTGAGCCATAGGTGTCATTGGTCTGGTTATCAGAAATTGCGTTATAGCCAACAAATCCACCAAGACCGAGCAATACCGCTAAACCAGCCCCTGCAAACCCAGCAGCAAATGTCTTGAGATGGAAATGTTGCTTTTTAGGGACAACTGTAGAATGCTGAACAGGCGTTGGGGAACCGGGTGCGTTTTGTACTGGCGCGCTGTATTGAGTAGACGCCGCGTATTGCGAAGAAGCATACCCTTGTGTACAAGACTGCTGCGTTGCATGGTGTGCCGTGCTATATGACTGCACTGGCTGCGGCTGAGTAATCTGTGGTTGAGGCTGAGTAATTTCCGACTGCGTCTGAGAAGTCTGAAGCTGGGTTACTTGAGCATGTGCCTGCACATATGTAGGAGGAACCGGCGGGAAGTCCGCCGTTATCTGACTAGGCTCAACTACAGCATTATCTGGATGAACCTGTCCTTCTTGAGGTTCGCAATATTTCTTGTCGTCTTCAATCATCATACACTCTTTCCGTAGAGTTATATTCACATTCACAATGTACCACGGATTAGCTGATGACCTAGCTTCGTCCATAAATCCCTAAAACTTCGTAAACTCACCGTTACATACCACCATATTTTCCAGACGCTCACTCATACATATGCATTTTATAAAACCGTTTAAAGCAACAAAATCATCACAAAAGCGCAGCCTCCGTTAATCTTTCATACCCCACAATCACAATATAGGACATCGAACACAGGAGGAATTATGCAATTACCCGGCATTATTACCATTAAGCCACAAGACACTAAACTTATTGAACATGTAGCCAACATGATGGGCGAAAGTTTTCTTGAAGAAAACTGGTTTATCACATGGCTTGATGAACTTGAATCGATAAATATCACCAAAGAACGTCGCCTAGAAATCATGCAGTCGCTCTTTCATGATGAAATTGAGGCATACACCCCATATGAAGGTGTATACGTCTTAGAAGATTTAACAGCCGCAACAAGTGCATACCTTGTCAGCGATTTACAGGGGAAAGATCCCGAAAAAATCGAAAAGAGTGTTAATAGCAGATTCCTCAAAACCACAACAAAACGTGAGCTCCTACGTTTATGGAAACGTGAACAACAAATGAAACATATCTCATTATTTCATTGGGCTAATAGCGTAGAAGAAAATGATGAATATATTTATTTTCATGCTTGGGCGGTTGACCCCAAAGCTCGTGGTAAGCATTCCCTAACTCGCTTAGTCACACCATTTTTTAACTATGCGGATGAGCATAAAATCAATTGCTATTTAGATTGCTACTCTGACAAACTCCAAAGCATCTATGAACACCTAGGTTTTGAGCTCATCGATACACTAAAAGATCCTAAATTTAGTGTTTTTGAGCGTCGTATGATACGCCGCTTCCGTTAAAGACTCATTGCGCTAAAATAAAGAATTGTGATAGTACATTACTACCCTTACATATTGAAAGGATCATTTATGGAAACTATCGACATCATTAAAGAAATCTTAAACGATTGCTTGGATATTGACCCAACAGATATCACCATGGATTCAACGTTTGAATCTTTACACGTAGACTCTATCGACATGATGCAGCTTATTTGCGAACTCGAAGAAAAGTGCGACATTGACTTTGGTGAGCCAGAAGGCTTAACTACCATGAGAGAGCTTGTTGCCTACGTTGACAGCTTGAAATAAGGGGTTATTTGTGGACGCAAAGAAATTCGCTTTACAGCAGCATGAATCATGGAGCGGAAAGATTGAAGTTGTAAGCCGCGCCGTTATTTCCACACCTGAAGAATTGGCGGTTGCCTACACTCCCGGTGTAGCAGAACCATGCTTAAAGATTGCAGAGAATACCGATTTATCCTATACCTATACTCGCCGTGGAAACTTGGTTGCCGTTATAACTGACGGTAGTGCGGTCTTAGGTCTTGGCGACATTGGCCCAGAAGCCGGCATGCCCGTCATGGAAGGCAAATGTGCACTATTTAAGACCTTTGCAGACATTGACGCATTCCCTTTATGTGTACGCACTCAGGATGTAGATGAGATTGTTCGCACTGTTTCTTTTCTTGCTGGTAGCTTTGGTGGTATTAACCTTGAAGATATCGCAGCTCCACGCTGTTTTGAGATTGAAGCCAAACTGAAGCAATGCTGCGACATCCCCGTCTTTCATGACGACCAGCATGGCACCGCTGTTGTAACCTGCGCTGCACTCATCAATGCATGCAAGCTTACAAACCGCTCTTTGAAAGACATTCGCGTAGTTTTTTCTGGCGCTGGCGCTGCTGGCCTTGCTATTGCACGATTGATGATGAGCTTAGGCGTTAAAAACATTACCATCTGTGACCGCAAGGGTGCAATTTACGAAGGTCGTGAAGGTCTTAATCCAGAAAAGGAAGCTATTGCTAAACTCACCAACCTTGACAAACGTGAAGGTAGCCTTGCCGACATGTTGATTAATGCCGACGTGTTTGTTGGCGTTTCCGCTGCTGGTATGGTTACCCAGGATATGGTTAAAAATATGGCAGCCAATCCAATCATTTTTGCTATGGCCAATCCAGTTCCAGAAATCATGCCTGATGAGGCTATCGCTGCTGGTGCTAGTGTTGCCGCCACAGGTCGTAGCGACTACCCTAATCAGATTAACAATGTTTTGGCATTCCCTGGTATTTTCCGTGGCGCATTAGATGTTCGCGCAAGCGATATCAATGACGACATGATGGTTGCTGCTACATACGCCATCGCAAATTTAGTCTCCGATCAAAAGCGCTCAAGCGAATACGTTATTCCTGGCGCTTTTGATACACGCGTTGCTCCTAGCGTTGCCGCAGCGGTTGCTCAAGCAGCCAGGGACAGCGGTGTTGCACGCCTATAAATTGCTCTTATTAACTTCGTACATACCTAGGGCCGATAGAATATACAATCTATCGGCCCTTTTCTTTCAACAAGACAGTAACAGTTAAAATCATACAAACAAGTTCTTCTAATTCCACAGATACTATCAGTATGTGCAAATATGCACCAATGTTTTCTATGCATTAAGGACTTGTACATGATTATCGTAACAGACACCTCTTCTGACATCTATGAATCAGAGGCAAAAGAAATGGGTGTTGAACTGCTCACCTTAGATCTTGCTTTCGGAGATGAACATATAGGTCGAAATATTCCCGAAAACACTGATCGTTTTTACGAATTATTAACTACCACAGATACATTTCCGACCACAAGCCAACCCTCCCCTCAAGACATTATAAACGTTTTCACGAAAGCTAAAGATACGAACCAAGAATGTATTTTTATTACACTAAGCTCTGCAATTTCTGGCACCTATGAAACAGCATGCTTAATTGCTGAGTCTATGGATTACCCTCACATTGCAGTTCTTGACAGCAAACAAGCTATTGCTGCCCAACGCATGGTTGTAGAATGTGCCGTCCGTCTACGCGATAAAGGTAAAAAACTCGCCGAAATGGTCCCTTATCTAGAAAAGTTCCGTGATCGTGTACACGTAATGGGATTTATCGACACATTAAGCTACCTCAGAAAAGGGGGGCGTATCCCAGCTCCGCTCGCTGCATTAGGCAATATGTTAAAAATCAAGCCAACCATGGCAATCGAAAACGGCCAGCTTGTAAGCCCTCATAAAACTCACAGTATCACGCAAGCAAAAAAATGTATTTGGGAAGACATGAGTCAATATACTCTTGATTCTGATTGGCCAGTTTATGCACTATACCCAGATGAACCTAGCCGAGCAATTGTATTTGCCGAAGAAACCAAGAAAAAATTCGGTATTAACAACATTCTATTATTTCAATCTATGGGTGTTATCGCAGCTCATTTAGGCCCAGGATGCGCTGGTTTTAGTTTTGTATCTACTGAATAAAGAGTACTCATCAAGCATT
>RCNH01000254.1_pt1 | contig 24796 bp, 24 predicted proteins | sample 2041161 | NCBI WGS metagenome assembly RCNH01 (sample SAMN09708215, study PRJNA481090) | Feces metagenome, whole genome shotgun sequencing project. | biome: feces | host: Leptonychotes weddellii | place: Antarctica: Sion Island | collected 2010-03-01 | reverse complement strand
TGGAGAAATAATCAAAATAGACCCTTTCTTTTCTTTGTGCATTTTTTCAAATACCTGTATTAAATTTTGAAAACTCCATAAATCAATTCCTGCCTCCGGTTCATCAAAAACAGAAAGTCTTGTCCCTCTTGCCATAACTGTGGCAATCTCAATTCTCTTTATTTCTCCACCAGACAGGCTGGCATTTACTTCTCTGTTAATATAATCTTTGGCACAAAGTCCTACTTCTGAAAGATATTGACATGCTCCGGATAAAGAAATATCCTTTCCTGCTGCCAAATTGATTAAATCAAAGACCGTAACACCTTTAAAACGTACCGGCTGCTGAAAAGCATAACTAATTCCATGTTTTGCTCTTTCTGTGATACTCCAATTGGTAATGTCTTCTCCATCTAATAAAATCTGTCCCTGTGTAGGTTTTTCAATTCCTGCAATAATTTTTGCAAGTGTTGATTTTCCGCCTCCGTTTGGCCCTGTAATAGCAACAAATTTATTATCCTCAAGAGTAAAGCTTACATTTTCTAAAATTCCTTTTTCTTCATCTTTAGAATTTTCTGCAACTCGAAAGGAAACGTTCCGTAATTCTAGCATTTTTCTTTCTCCCTCTATATCTATAAATCATCTTGATTTGTTGTCCGCTCTCTATTATATAATTCTGTATTCCAGTTGTAAATGCCTTTTGCCGTTTATTTACATTTTTTCAATTCATGGTATAATGATTGCACAGAATATAAAATATATAGAATACGGAGATTTAATTTATGAATATTCAAAATCTGAATTTTACAGTAGAGGAGTTAAAAATTCTTGCAGAAAACGGTCAGAAAGATTTTATCTATGCCGTAGGATATTATTATGAAAACGGTATTCGGACTTCTGTCAATTTAGCTGAAGCTGCTGTATGGTATGAAAAAGCTGCCCAAAAAGGACACGCAGAAGCAGCTATGCGCCTTGCCCTTCTCTATGCACAGGGTGTAGGTGTAGAAAAAAATGAGAAAAAAGCTTTTTCTTACATGGAACAGGCTGCAAAAGCTGGCAATATCAATGCACTGTATAATGTAGGACGCTGCTACGAAGAAGGAATTGGGGTAAAGCAGGATCTTTCAAAAGCCTTCGACTGGTACAAAAAGGCTGCAACGGAAGGTGATTTCCGTGCCATGTGCTGTATGGGTGGATATTTTCTGACAGGAAATCCTGTTCCTTATGAACCGGCAAAGGCATTCCAGCTTTTTGAAAAAGCAGCAAATGCTAATATTCCGGCTGCCCAGTACAACCTTTCCGTTTTATACCGCTACGGAGAAGGCATCGAAAAGGACTTAGAAAAAGCAGATTTTTGGAGAATGAAAGCTGCTCAGAATGGTTTTCGCATGGCTATTGATGAAATTGAAAAAACAGCCGAAAATCAAGATTAAAAAGCTATACTAAATATCAAAAATAGAAAGCTATTACACGAAGGGCGAAACATTTCGTGTAATAGCTTTCTATTTATTCATGTAACTATTGAATGTCAAAATCATTTTTCTTTTACTTTACAAACAGTATTACTCCTGATCTTCCTTTGACATGGTATTATATCCGACAATTAAAATACTGCCTCGTTCTGATAATAAAATAAGCGAGCAAAAGGCACATATAGCTGTTACAGCCCAAATGACTATCATATCTTGCACCTCCCAATGTTTTTCTTTGTCTGAATTATAGTTCATTTTATCCCTTTACTCAAGAGAAGTTGTCTAACAGACAGAAACAAAGCTATATCCTACAGATATCTGTAAAATATAGCCTTTTCTCCTTATAATTCCTGTTCAATCTCATCTAATTCGTCTAAAATTTCCATATATTCTTCATGAAATAACAGTTTTTTATTGTATTTATAATAACTGTCGCATCCGTTTTCACTGATAAATTCCAAGCTATATGGGCTGGTATTCAGCTCTGTCACGAATATGACCATTTCCTGCCCATCTGCAAAAGCTGCCTCCAGAAAATCAAAGGCGTTTTGAAGATTTTCACGGAGAGCTTCTATATCCTTTTGTCGTTTTTCCTTTTCTTCCTGAAATTTTTCTTTTATAGCATCGAAAATTATTTCTTTACTTTCCCCTACAATATCCAGTGTATCTGCTGTCTCTTTGTAATCTCTGAAACGTTCTATAACTCTTAACCAGATATATTCTTTTTCCTTTGTAAGCTGCCCTGCAATTTTCTTCTCCTCCAGTTTCTGATTTTCCATATCCAGAATATCTCTCATAGAAACAGATGCTTTCCGCTCATCAGAAAGCGCTTCTTTCCAGTTTTTCAGCAGTTCAAATAATAATTCCATATATTCTTCATTGTCATGATAGATTCGGAATTTCTCATTTAATCTTCCAATTAAAAGTCCTACCACACTAAAGCGTTCATCAAAAGCTGCCATACGAAGCTTTTCCACTGCAAAGCTTGCAAAAGTTCCGGCAAGAACTGCATCAATCTGATAATCTGTCTGGTATTTTTCAAATAATTCCAGATAATTAGCAAAATCTTTGGCGATTTTCCAATGTTGGATATACTGCATAATAACTTCTCTGTCCACTGTTTTTCCAAGTTTTTCATACACGTATAAAAGCTCAGATAAATCTTCCCAGCCTCTGGCTGTAGCAAACATTCTGCCATCTACGCTGGTTTCCATACGGTAAAAATTCTCTTTACGAATATCCAGATAGGAAATCACTGCTGGATGAATCCCTGCTTCATACGCATATTCTTTCCATACATTGAAATTTTCCTGTACCTCTATCTTTTTTATTCTGTCTAAAGTCACCACATCAAATTCACGGACAGACTTATTATACTCCGGAGGATTTCCTGCTGTCACAATCACCCAGCCTTTAGGCACCTGCTGATTTCCAAATGTCTTACACTGTAAAAACTGCAGCATGGCAGGAGCCAAGGTTTCCGATACACAGTTAATTTCATCAATAAACAAAATACCTTCTTCTATTCCCGTTTCTTTCATCTTATCATACACAGCAGAAATAATTTCACTCATAGTATATTCTGTTACAGAACGGATTTCTCCCCCATATTCTTTTTCCTGAATAAAAGGCAATCCCATAGCACTTTGTCTTGTATGATGGGTAATAGTATAAGATACCAGATTAATCTTACACTCTCTGGCAATCTGCTCCATAATCTGAGTTTTTCCAATACCCGGAGGACCTATTAAAAGCACAGGTCTTTGTCTAATAGAAGGAATACAATATTCTCCCCGTTCATCCTTTAATAAATATGCTTCTATAGTATCTTTAATTTCTTGTTTTGCCCGTTTAATATTCATACTCTGCTCCTTCCTCCTGTATATAAATTTTCATTGCCCAAAATGGCACTTCTATTTCCTGATAATCCTTCTGTATCATGATAAAAGCCGTATCATAAGGGGGCATTTTATCAGGAAAAATCCCTTGCCCGTCTGTGAAATATAAAAGCCCTTTTAACCTGATAATTTCCTTTTTCTCCTGCAATTTTTGAATATAGGAGAACACCGGACGAAAATCCGTGCCTCCCTGTCCTGCCAGTTCCATACTCTCCATATATTTTTCTAGTTCTTCTTTTGAGGTGATTTTCTCATCTTTTTGAATTCTTTCATCACACTGAATAATATGAATGTTAATTTTCCTGAAAAAGCTTTCTTCTTCCTTTAATATTCCGTAAGTTTCCTGCAAAAATCTTTTCACTGCCTCCCCGGAGCAGGACATGGAAGTGTCAATGGCAATGACAAATTCCTCTATTTTCTTTACTTCTCTGGTTTCCTGAGGCTCAATCAGCGGCATATTTCCGTAAACAGAAAGCCCGTAACTATAAAATATATAATCAAAAGCATCTGGATCTAAATGTGCTTCTTCTTTCACCACAGCAAACTTTTTCAAAAAAGCCCTGTAATCCCAGGTTTCCTTATTTTCTACTTTAATCTGCTCTAAAAATCCTGGAGAACCTTCTGACAAATCCTGACCGAAAGTTTCCATTTCCGTCTCCATTTTATCACGAATATCTTCCCAGTTTTCCTTTGGTCTTTCGTTAGGAAGCTGATTTTTATTCCTTCTTGACCATATCTCATGATTGTCTATGTGAAACTCTCTTTCCCACATTTTTGCAGTTTCCATATCCGGTTTTTTCTCTATAAGTTCCTGAAAAATCCCTTCTGCATGAAGCACCTTTCTTTCACTTTTCAACCATGTATACAGGTCCTTTCGCTCCCTACTCATGGGCTTTTTTACACAATGAAAGGATAATCCGTCTATAACAGACTCCACTGCAATATCACAGGCTGTATTCCAAAGTATATCCACGATTTCTCTATCCAAATATTTACATGCTCGTCTTTTCCGATGCTCTGTTTTTTTCCACAAATGCCCGAAAATACAGTGCAGTATTACATGAAGATAAGATCTGTTTACTTCTCTGCGCCCTTCTCGATACAGTCCGCCCAGATAAGCCGGATGATAATAAAGTCCAATTCCATCTGTCCCTATAGTATCTGTTCCTGCGTCCATTTGATAACGCAAGGTAGACAAAGCAACATCTAAAAAGCGCAGATGAAGATACAGCTCATTTCTGGCAGATACCAGAATTTTCAGGTTAATTTCATCTATGCGTTTCTCTTTTTCATAACTCAAAAGTTTTCTCCTTTCCTGGAAATTTTTTTCTTTTTTCTTCCATAAGATATCCGGCAATGTCCACCGCTTTTTTCTTAGAAGCTTCCTCTATGATTGTTTCCAGAACTTCTCTACTCCAGAAATTTTCCCTGCTAAAATAATCATATATTTCATGCCAATTTGGACTATCCATATAAAAGCGTGCACATTTTTCTAAATTTTCCCCCACATAATTCTCATAATTTTTTCTTGCTTCTTCGGCAAGCTGATAAGGATATAAAATTCTGCCCACTGCCATGGGAATTAAAATTTCCTCTTTTTCATATACCAATGCCGTGGAAAACAAACTGTCATACCGCTTATAATCTACTTTCTTATCAGTAAAGCACTGACGATACTTGTAGCCGCATCCGTGGAAATGTGTTTCCAGAATTCTGGCAGGAGTATTTTCCACACCTTCTTCATAATATTCAGGAAAAATCAGCTCTGCCCTCTTATCTGTATTGAGAAAAATAATGCTTACATACACCTCATGAAAAGTTTCACTGACAACATCTTTTATGCAGGAAGCCCTGTCTTCTTTTAAAAACATTACTAAATTTCTAAGAGAAGAACAACCGGTAAAAGAGCCTCCTCCAATTTCTTTAATATCGTCAAAAAGCTTTAAAGTTTTTAAGTTTCTACATCCATAAAAAGTATATTTTCCAAGACTTTCAATTCCCTGTGGTATTTGGATTTCTTCTATTTCCGTAAATTCTCTTTGCTCCTCTTTGCTTCGCCCTGCTTTCCAAGGAGAATAGGCATAAGACGGCAAAGAGGATGCCAAAGCACCCTCTTTTCTACATTCTTCCAACTCTATGTACCTCCGAAAACTTAGTCGCAGGCTGCTTTAAATTCTGTCCAGTTTTGATTATATACTTCTTCTGCCTCTGTATTTACATTCTGAATAATTTCACCTTTTGTCACAGAGTCCGGAACAACTAAATCAGGATTAACCAATTCATCTGCTGCTTTATTTGTACAGTAATACCCTACAAAATCAAAGCATTTTGCCGCTACTTCCGGCTCTAAAATATAATTTAAAAATTCATAAGCTTCTTCTGTATCCGGGGCATTTTTCGGAATAAAGAAGTTCATAATTCCAAATCCCAAGCCTTCCTTCGGATAAACTACTTTTAAATCAGGATTTTCTGCCAAAGCCGCAATTACCTGTGAAGTATACAAAATACCTACAGAAGCTTCTCCATTTAACAGTGCATTCTGTGTATTTGTATCCTGAATCATACGAATATTCGGTGCCAATTCTTTCAACTTCTCTCCAGCTTCTTTGACAACAGCAGGATTTTCTTCATTCATGCTTTTTCCCATGGTGAGAAGCACCATACCCTCTACTGCACGATAGCTGGAAATGGTTGCAATTTTATCTTCCAGTGCCGGATTCCATAAGTCTTCATAGCTCTGAATTTCAAAATCTACCTGTTCTGGATCGTATACAATCAGCGGAATGCCTGCTCCATGTGGTATGGTGTATTTATTTTCCGGATCGTAGAACTGGCTCTGATACAATGGATTGATATTTTCATAATTTTTCAGTTTTTCTTTATCCAGCTCTTTTGCCAGTCCGTTGTTTACAATCTGCTCAATAATATAATCATCACCGATTACAAGGTCATAATCTTTTCCGTCAGACTGCTTCACTTTCTCCAGCATGGTTTCATTGGAGTCAAAGTTAGAGCTGACGATACGAATACCTGTTTCATCCTCAAAATTGGTTAAAACTTCCGAAGGAAATAATCCCTCCCAAGTATAGAGCACCAATTCTTTATTATCCTCTGTCTTTTTTTCTCCGCAGCCTGCAAGCATACTTCCCACTAAAACTGTGCATAAAATCACAGAAACTATTTTTTTCTTCATTTTTACATCTCACTTTCTAAATATCAATATTTATTTTCTGCTCTTTTACTCAAAAATGAAAAAAGAAACAGAACCGCTATAATTACTACTAAAATAATGGTACAAAGAGCATTAATTTCTGGCGTTACTCCTGTTTTCAACTGTGCATACACTTTCACCGGCAAAGTATTCAGCCTTGGTCCATTTACGAAAATACTGATTACCACATCATCAAAGGACATGGCAAATGCCAGTAAACTTCCTGATAAAACAGCTGGTGCAATAAGAGGCACTGTAATGTCAAAAAACGTTCTCATCGGTCCTGCACCCAGGTCTCTTGCAGCTTCCTCAAGAGATTTGTCAATTCCCACCAGCCGTGCCTTTACCATCATAAAAATATAGGGAATACAAAAGGTAGTATGTGCAATTACCAATGTTGTCATACCAAAAGGCAGCTTTAACATGGAAAAGAACACAAGAAAAACCATTCCCAGAATAATTTCCGGTATCATAATGGGAATTGTAGAAAGATATTCCATCATTCCCTTGCTTTTGTATTTCACTCTCGCCATTCCCACAGCCCCTAAAGTTCCGATTATCGCAGAAATTCCACAGCTTAAAACTCCCAGTAAAATACTGTTAAAAAGCGCTTCCTTTAAATCTCTGTCATTGGCCAAAATCTCATACCATTTCAGAGAAAAACCTGTAAAGCTGGCAGAAAGTCTGGACTCATTAAAGGAAAAAATCACTACCATAACAAGGGGGAAATACATCAACAAAATCATTACTGCCAAATAAAGATTTGACCATTTCCATTTCTTTTTCAAAATAATCCCTCCAAATTCTTCACATGAGTAACTTTTCTATATACAAACATCATAAGAGAAGTAAGCATCATCAAGACTACGGCTAGAGCTGCCGCAAAGGGCCAGTTGCTTCCTCTAGTAAGCTGATCCTGAATAACACTTCCCACCAGTACAATTTTATTTCCACCTAAAATATCTGCTATGAAAAATAATCCCATAGAAGGAATAAAGGTGAGAATGACACCTGTCATCAACCCTGGCAAAGTAAGCTTAAAGGTAACGGTAAAAAATGCTTTTACGGCATTTGCACCTAAATCCCTTGCCGCTTCCACATAAGACCAATCCATTTTCTCTACGCTGGAATACACTGCCAATACCATAAAAGGCAAAAGCGCATACACCATACCAATGACTACTGCAGGATAAGAATAGAGGATTTTAAGTGGTTCTTCTATAAGCCCCAGCTTCATCAAAAAGCCGTTTAAGACACCTTTTGCCTGTAAAATTAAAATCCAGCCGTACATACGGATTAACGAGCTGGTCCAGAAAGGTATCATAATCAGAAGCATCATCCGTTTTTTCCACTTAGCAGAAAGCTTTGCCATAAAATATCCGAAAGGATACCCCATAAGCACAATAAACCCAGTGCTAGTAATGGCAAGCTGAAAAGACTGTAGAAAACTTTTTAAATAAACAGGCTCTGTAATCTTTTTATAATTTTCCAGAGTAAAACTCCATATAGTAGAAGAACCACTTCCATTGGTGGCAAAACTCAGCGCTACCATATAAAGGAGCGGACCTACCACAAAACATAAAGTAAAAAGATAAAGAGGAAGAACCGTAAGGTACAAGCCTGATTTTTTCTTTTTCATGTTCCTGCCTCCTACTCTAAATCCACAAATACAGCGTGCTCCGGTTTCCATCCCACGCAGACCTTATCACCTGCTTTTAAATCTGCGTCCATGCCATACCGGCAGGACACCAGCGTCTTACCTGACTTCAGCTTTAATGTCATGTGAAGCTGCCCTGCTGTAAAAGATTTGTCCTCCAAAACAGCTTCCAGACCTTCTCTGCACTGGGTACAAACCTTTAAATTTTCCCTACGCACTGCCAAAGTTACCTTCATTCCCTCGCGAATTCCGGTAACAGGCTCTGCATACATCATCTGGTTTTCAATGAGTATCTGTGCATCTGTCTTTGTCACTTTCTGAACTACACCGGAAATAACATTTGCATTTCCTACAAAATCAGCCACATAACTGGTTTTCGGATGATTATAAATTTCATCCGGTGTTCCAATCTGTTCAAATTTACCGTCTTTCATTACCACAATCCTATCTGACATGTTAATGGCTTCTTCCTGATCATGAGTAATATATAAAAAGGTTATTCCCAGCTTTTTCTGTAACCGTTTTAACTCAATCTGCATAGTACGGCGAAGCTTCAAATCCAGTGCTCCTAAAGGCTCGTCTAAAAGTAAAAGCTTTGGACTGTTTATCAGAGCTCTTGCAATGGCTACCCTCTGCTTCTGCCCTCCTGAAAGCTCGGAAGGCATACGCTTTTCATATTCTTTTAACTGCACCAGTTCTAAGATTTCCGCTACTTTTTTCTTGATTTCCGATTTTGGTACTCTCTTAATTTTAAGTCCGTATCCCACATTTGCTTCTACATTCATGTGAGGAAACAGTGCATAATTTTGAAAAACCGTGTTTACATCTCTCTGATTAGGTGGAACAGAAGTGACATCCTTTCCGTCTAAAAGCACAATTCCGCTATCCGGTGCTTCCAAACCTGCAATAATACGCAAAGTCGTTGTTTTTCCGCATCCGGATGCCCCTAAAAAGGTAATAAATTCTCCCTTTTCAATAGATAGCGTAATTCCGTTTAAAACATCGGTTTCTCCAAATCCTTTTTTAATATTCTTTAATTCCAGTAATTGTTCACTCATCTTTTTTCCTTTTTTTCATTTCAACCTGTTGCCAGCTTCTATAATGGCATAAGTTTACTATTTTTGTCAATTCTTATGAAGAAATTTAGATTTTTTTAATCCACTTTCATTTGAAAGGGCATAGGCTACACAATGAGCTGCAAAAGGAACAATCAGCACGCAGGCAATTGCCCCAAAAAGCATCACAGACAACTCCTGAAACAAAAATCGGGAATTTACAATAGTTTCTATTGTATAACCGCCTTTTTTCAAATAAGCAAAAAGCAACATTGAGTCTCCCAGATAAACAAAAAGCAGAGTATTTACTGTAGTTCCTATAATTTCTTTTCCCACCTGCATACCGGAAGCAAACAATTCTTTTTGGGACAATTCTGGTCGATGCTGTTTTACTTCGTAAACTGCGGAAGTTACAGATAATGCCGTATCTATAGCTGCACCCAAAGCGCTTAATATGGTTACAGATACAGCAATCTGCAGCATATTAATATGAATGTCTGACTCATAAAAATACATAATATCTTCCTGCATAGACTGAATTTCATTCAGCCCTCCTCCCTGTGCCTTCCATATCAACAAATAAATAATTACACTTAATACAAACATAATGCCTGTCACTGCCACAAACGCCGCAAAAGTTTTCATGTTTTTCCCATTCTGCTTCATCAAAGAAATATAACTGATTATCACAGCTGCCAAAAAGATAATGACAAAAACAGGATATCCCTTTGCCAACAGAAATATGGTTCCTGCCAGAACAAGAATGTTTCCGCAGAGCACTAAAACAGCAACTGCGCCCCTTTCTCCTCCCACTGCTACCATGAGAAGAAACAATATTAACACAAGTATTCCTGTCATTTTTTCCTCCTAACCTGTACCTTTAAAAAGATTGCAGATACAAAAATAGAAATAGGAATTGCCAGAACAATCCCGATACTTTCTATAAGAAATCGACAGATTTCAAAGGGAATATGATACCGTATGTTTGACAGAAAAGAAATGTCATTATTCATTCGAATGAGAAAGCCGGGGATTAACCCGCTTCCGAAAGTAAACAATAACACGCTGAGCATAGTCCCCATAATATCATATCCGATTTCTCTGCCAGAGCGAAACAGCGGCCAAAACTTAATATCCGGTTTTTTCCGGATTAGTTCACCTGTCGCCGCAGCTATGGTCACTGCCACATCCATAATTGCTCCAAGCCCTGCCAACATAACCTCTGCCTCAAATATCTGTGCAGGATTTTCCACGTTTCCCAAATATTCCATAGAAGAATAGTCCACATCTCCATACAGATACATAATAAAATGAAACATTCCCATAATAACAGTAAACACACAAAGTGTTGAACAGACTGCCGCCCATGTCCGCTTATGAAATCCATTCAACAGAAAGATTGTTCCAATGGTAAAGCACAAAACCATTATGTTGCAGATTTCAATCATGTTGCCACCTTTTAAATAAAAGTGAAATCCTACTGCATAGACCGCAGCATTAAAAGTCATGGTACTTATGGTATAAATACCCTGTTTCTTTGTAATTAAAACCAGCAGCAAAAGCAGCATTCCTCCTACTGCAGCCAGATAAGTATCTCTTTTTAAGCCTTTAATTTTCCCCGATAGCTTTTCTCCGTTTTCACTGGCATGAACAAACACCTTATCCCCTCTGTGGTACTTCTGACTTGTCACTCCGGAATAGGTATATTCATTTTTCAGTGTAATTCTGCTTCCCTTCCATTTTCCGTTCAATACAATTCCCTGCATCGTCTGTCGGTAATAAGCCTCCTCATCACCTCTTACAGCTTCTTTTTCTCCCGTTTTTTCAGTCTGTACTTTCGTAATCTTTACAATGGTTGTATCATAAATCCCTGCATCATGAGATACAAAGAAAAGCAGTAGAAAATATATTCCTATAAGAATACATAACTTTTTTCTTTTATAAACAAATTCCTTCATTTTCTCACCTCATCTGTCAGAATTTACTGCTTTTTTGATTATACCTCTTTCTCTTTTTTCCAGCAACAAAAAAGAGAAGAACCTTTATTGGCAGTGTTTTACGGGAATCGTCAACATCCACTTTAAGGCTGCCCTTTCTCTTTATGAAAAGTAAAAAACTTTCATTACCATATTCCTTCAGACTTATCTCTCATAAGTCTTAGATAGGATGCCAGAGATACCATCTGTTTTCCCAAAATTTCTTCTCTGCAAATTTCCTACGAAGCTTTCGGAAAAAAAGTCTGCTATCATTGAATTTTTCAGAGTAAATATTTTTCACTGCAAAAGCAGAAAAAACACAAATAGCAGCCAGTGTTTTTCGCATCTGGCTGCTATAATTATTCATTTCTATATGTTATTGTAACCTTTTGACAGTTACTTTCATTAAAATAAGGTAGTTTTCTAAAACATTTTTCTCATATCATACCAACAAGCCCCTCCATGAGTGGAGTCCGCCACACCAAAATTCTCAAATCCATGACTTACATAAAATTTTAACAAATGTTCTTTACATGTTAAAAGAACTCCTTTTTTCCCCCTCCCTTTCGCTGTTTCTGAAAAATAATCCAGAAGCTTTCCGGCAATTCCCTGATTTCTATATGTCTCTCTCACATCAAGTCCAAATACTGTCTGATAATCGCCTTCCGGTTTGTGCAGTGCGGCATTATGATAAAGCTCGTCCGGCAAACACGACTGGTCTGTCACTGCTCCGTTGATAAAACCCACAATCTCTCCTTGCACTTCTGCCACGAAAAAGCATTCTAAAAAAGTATGCATACGTTTCTCAATTTCTTCTGCACAAGCTGCCTCCGCTTTTGGAAAACACTCTGCTTCTATCTGTGCCAGTACAGGTGCATCTTCTAATTTTGCGTTTCTGATTTTTATTTCTATTTCCTTCTTGTCTTCCTCATAAATTCCCATTTTTTTAAATGCTTCCTCTATAAGCTCCAGAACATCTTCACTATCTGCGCTGATAGTATGACAGTGATGCCCTGATGTAATATTCGTAAGAGGACAGGATTTTCCTGTACGAATATCCTCCACAAACTGTTTTGCCTGTCTTCTGGAACGAATTTGTAAAGGGGCTCTCAGCTCACCATAAACATGGTGCTGCACAAAAACATCAATAACTGTCCCTCCGCAGTCCACCACTGCATTTAACTCATCTTCAATTTTCTCATCTGTATGGCACACCTGAAAAACTCGGACAAATTTTTTCGCACCCTGACAAATGTACCCTCTGTTCGTAGACAGAATTTCACAATCTGCTGCACGTAGCAATGCAATGTCCTGTACAATCACCTGCCTACTCACATGAAAAATTTCTGCCAGCTTTGCCCCTGATACCGGTTTGTCACTTTCTGAAATATACTTTAAAATTTCTTTTCTACGTGTTTCTCCAACCATTCTGAAAAATCCCCTTCCTTATCAGTTTTATACCTCGTGAAGATTTTTTAAGGACAGATCTAAAATCGGAGAGGAATGTGTCAAAGCTCCACTGGAAATATAATCCACACCAACTTCAACTAAGCGCTGAATATTTTCCTTTGTAACATTGCCGGAACACTCTGTTTCTGCCCTGCCATCAATGATTTCTACTGCTTCTTTCATAACTTCTGGTGTCATATTATCCAGCATAATGATATCTGCGCCAGCTTCTACTGCTTCTTTTACCATTTCCAGGTTTTCTGTTTCAATCTCTATTTTACGTACAAAAGGTGCATATTCCTTTGCCATTTCCACTGCTTTTTTCACACTTCCTGCTGCTCCAATATGGTTATCTTTTAACAAAATTCCGTCAGAAAGGTTATATCTGTGATTATAGCCACCACCGACTTTTACTGCATATTTTTCAAAAATACGCATATTCGGTGTTGTCTTTCTGGTATCTAAAAGTTTAATTTTTGTTCCTTTTAAAAGTTCTACAATCTGGTGTGTATAAGTTGCAATTCCACTCATTCTCTGCAAATAATTCAGTGCAGTACGCTCTCCTGAAAGAAGTACACGGATATCTCCACGTATCACTCCCAAAAGCTGTTTATTCTTTACCTCATCACCGTCTTCTACGTAAAATTCTACTTCTGTTGTCTCATCCAAAAGCTTAAAGACACGGTCAAATACACCCAGTCCGGCAATAATTCCGTCCTGCTTGCAAATCAGCTGTACCTCTCCCTGTTTTCTGCTTCGCATAACCGCATTTGTAGTGACATCTTCGCTACTGATGTCTTCCTGTAACGCCATTTTTATCAAATTATCTGCATTTAATTTCATTGTAATATCGTTCATTTTGCCTGTCTCTCTCTTTCAATTTCTTTCAGAATTTCGTTCTTATACATCTCTGCCAGACATTCTTTCTGACTCACAATACAATCCTGTGCCTCTTGATACAGTTTATCAAATTCCTCATCATTTGTCTTGTATTTTTCCTCATTTTTTTCAATGTTTTTCGCTGCACGCTCTGCGAAAACCAAACTTTCCAATAAGGAATTACTTGCCAGACGATTGGCACCATGTACGCCGTTACAGCTGGTCTCTCCTACTGCATACAGCCGACTCATAGTAGTTTTACTATTTGCATCTACGTGAATACCACCCATAAAATAATGCTGGGCAGGAACTACCGGAATCCACTCTTTTGTTACATCATATCCTTCCTCCAGACATCTTTCATAGATGTGAGGAAAATGCTTTAAAATTACTTTTTCTCCCAAAACAGTCATATCCAGCCACACATAGGGTTTGTTGTCCAGTTCCATCTGCTTATAGATTTCCTTTGTCATAAGGTCTCTAGGCAACACCTCATTTGCGAAACGCTCACCCTTGACATTATATAATTTTGCTCCTTCTCCTCTCACAGACTCGGAAATCAAAAAACGTCTTCCCGGTTTTAAAGAATACAGGGTTGTAGGATGAATTTGAATATAATCAATATTTTCCAGCTCTACTTTATGACGCATGGAAATTGCCAAAGCATCTCCTGTTAAATGGGGATAATTGGTAGAATGCTGATATAAACCTCCAATTCCGCCGCTTGCCAATATGGTATGTTCTGCCTGAATTCCAATACATGTCTCATTTTCTGTTTCTGCAAGAATTCCAAAACAGGTATTGTCCTTTTCAATTAAATCCAGCATTGTAGTATGATCCATGATTTTTACATTGGGAAGTTTTTTCACTGCCATTAAAAGTTTACTGGTAATTTCCTCACCGGTAATATCCTCATGGAATAAAATTCTGGCTTTGGAATGACAGCCTTCTCTGGTATAATCCAGCTCTCCGTCACGCCTTGCAAAGTCAACACCATAGGAAATCAATTCATCAATAACACCTCTTGAGGAACGTATCATAATATCTACAGACTCTTTTCTGTTCTTATAATGCCCTGCTTTCAAGGTATCTTCCATAAAGCTTTCATAGTCATTTTCATCTCTTAAAACACAAATTCCTCCCTGTGCCAGATAAGAGTCACTATTCTGAATTTCATCCTTTGTAATCAAAACCACCTGTAAATCCGAAGGAATATGAAGAGCTGCAAAAAGTCCGCTGGCTCCTGTTCCCACAATCAGCACATCTGTTTTTATCTTATTCATTAAAACTCCTCCTACTTTGCCAACTCCAGCATTTTATCCAATGCTTTCTGAGCTTTTTCTCTGGTATCCTCTGTAATTTCTACCTCATATTTTTCTTCTTTTAAACAATCCCGCACCTTTTCAAGGGTAACCTTTTTCATATCTACGCAGCACTGTCCCTGCATAACAGAATAAAAGTTTTTGTCAGGACATTGTTTTGCGAATTCTGCGAAAACTCCGTCTTCTGTACCGATTAAAAATTCCTTTTTAGAAGACTGCTTTGCATAGTTAATAATGCCGGAAGTGCTTCCTATAAAATCTGCCTCTGCCAGAATTTCCTCTGTACATTCCGGATGTGCCAGAAATTCTGCCTGCGGATGTTTTGCTTTTGCCTGTCTTACGGTTTCCACTGTAATCTGCTTATGTACCGGACAATATCCGTCATTTAAAAGAATATTTTTCTCAGGCACCTGTTTTGCTACATAGCTTCCCAGATTTTCGTCGGGAATAAAGAAAATATTTTTATTAGGCAGTGCTTTTACAATCTTTACTGCATTAGATGAAGTAACACATACATCAGAAACTGTTTTTAAAACTGCCGTTGAATTAATGTAGCATACTACTGCCAGATCCTCATATTTTTCCCTCATTTCCTGAACCTTTTTTGCTGATGCCATGTGTGCCATAGCACAATCTGCCTCTGCATCCGGTAATAACACTTTCTTTTTCGGATTTAAAATTTTTGCACTCTCTCCCATAAAAGAAACGCCTGCAAAGACAATAATCTCTGCCTCTGTTTCCCTTGCTTTTTTACTTAAATAATAGGAGTCTCCTACGAAATCTGCAATCTCCTGAACTTCCTTCGGAACGTAATAATGAGCTAAAATCACTGCATTTTTTTCTTTTTTAAGCTGTTCGATTTCCTCTTTCATGGCTTTCATTTTCTCTTTCCTCCTGCCAAGCATTTGACAGCTATTATACACCATGTTTTTACAAGTGACAAGACAGTTGTTAATTTTTATCTTTACAACAATTCTAAAAAAAAGATGGGACACCACAAGAACATATTTCTATGCCTGTGATATCCCACTTTTTATGAACAAATTTTTTTAATTCCATGTCTGAACAATGTCTGTAATTTCCTGTTCATAATCTCCGAACAAATCTTCATGCCGCCCCATATTTTTCACATTGGTTTCCGCGCCCCACACATCATCAAAAAATTCCCATACATGATACGATACCCCACGGTATTCAAAATCAATACTTCCGCATCCTTCTTCCTCAGAATAGGTAAAGGGAAATCCTTTTTCTTTCAGCAAATTTTGCAACTTTTCTAATCTCATTTTTCTATCTTCCTTTTCTTATGACTGTCTGGAACATTTTTCCGCATCAATAGCCAGAACCAGCATCAATACATATAAAGCATCTTCCGGTCTGTCAATTTCCATAACATAAGTATCAGCCAGACGAAACACTTCTTTGTTTACCAGCGCTACAGCCCGACCTGTCTGATCCTGTATTTCATAGTCCCATTCCCATACATTTCCCCGGACATTCCATCCATTAAAATCAATAACAAATTGGGGTTTAAAGAAAGTAAATTCTTTTTGAATACATCCTAAATACTGTTCCCCTGCATAGAGTTCAAACTTTGGTAAAAATGTAAGCACTTTTTCTTTTACTGTACCAATATTTTGTCCGTACTGGTCCATAATTTTCAGACAATGTCCCCATGCAAGCTCACCTTTTACCGTATAAACTTTTTCTCCCTGTTCATTATAAATATCATAACTGTCCAGCCATGAAAAAATCCTTTGTTTAAATAAAAGCTTCATATGCTCTCCCTCTGTTTGTCAATGACATTTACTCCATCCACAGTTCTTACAAATATTACATCCTTCTTCAAAAACCAGTGGCTCTCCACATTCCGGGCAGTATATCTTATCTGTTTCTTCTCTTACGGGCACAGCCTTTGGCTTTGGAATTTTTTTACTCTTTTCTTTTTTTCCTTCCTTCTGGTTTAATTCCTCCTGCATTTCCTTATACATATCCATTAAGGCATTTCCCACTGCCATTGGACAGCATGCGCCCTTACTTGTATCTTTTCTGGTTACTCTGCGAGCAGTATAAGAAGGACAGGAACCACTGGAATTCAACTGATCTACAATGGTTTCAATATCAATGCCGCCTCTTGCACTGATGGAAATCATTCTGGAAAGACCTACCATAAAGTTATTACATCCGCCGGTAGAGCCCTTGCTCAAATATGTTTCCAGAAGTGCTCCTGTGTGAGGATCAAAAAGTGCAATACAGTGAAGGCTTCCACAACCGGTAATCAATTTTCTTTTCTTACCTACCACATCATCTGTGACAAGGATGATTTCTCCTCGCTTCAATCCTTCGCCCGCTGTAATTTTTTTTGTTTCTTTTGTATTTAAAATTCCTACACGTTTACATCCATCTCTGAAAATAGTAATTCCCTTTAATCCCTGCTCAAAAGCGTATAAATAGAGATTTTCTGTTTCTTCCACAGTGAAACCAGAAGGTACGTTTACCGTAGAGCTGATGGATGCATCAATATGTCTCTGCCAGATAGACTGCATGTCTATCCTCTGATGATAATCCAACGTCATAGCTGTTACAAAGTAATCAGGCAACAGCCTGTCATCTGAGATTTTATGCTCCTCCATAAAATCTTTAACAATCTTTGTATACACCTTATAATACACATCTTCTCCGTGTAAGGACTCTGTTTTTCTCTCATAATAATTGGCATAAATGGGCTCAATTCCTCCTGAAATACCTAACATGGTAGATAATGTACCTGTAGGTGCAATAGTTAAAAGCTGAGAATTGCGAAGTCCGTATTTCCGTACCAGCTCTTTCGTTCCCTCTGTTGTATTTGCCTGAAAATACGGTGTTTCCATAATTTCTTCTACATTGCATTTTGGAAATGCACCCAACTCTTTTGCAAGCTTTGCAGAAGCTGCAATAGCAGTATCTGCCATAGCAAAACCAATTCTGTCACACATGGAAACTGCTTCTTCTTCTCCGTAAGTAAGTCCCAGCTTAATTAGTGCATCTGCAAGTCCCATAATTCCTAACCCAATCTGGCGCCACTGGCTGACACTTTCCCGCTGCTCCGGGAGGGGATGCAAAGGCAAACCTTCTTCTAATACCTCATTTAAAGCCTTAACCGATGCCTGAACACAACGTTTAAATTCTCCGAAATCAAAATAAGCATCTTCTGTAAAAGGATTTTCTACAAAAGCAGAAAGGTTCATGCTTCCCAGCAGACAGCTTCCGCCTGCCGGCAACGGTTCTTCTGCACAAGGATTGACACCAGCATAAGAAAATTCTTTTGTATTGCTCAGTAAGTTCCATCCGGTAATCCGATCCCAGAAAAGAGCTCCCGGTTCTGCATAATCCCAGTTAGTTTCTATAATCCGGTGAAATAATTCTCTGGCATTTACCATGCGCTCAATCACTTGTCCCGTGACTTCTCTTGTATAATGCAGGCGATATTCCTCATTCTTCTTCACTGCTTCCATAAAATCCTCATGAATGCGCACAGAAATATTGGCTGTATTTACTTTTTCCAAATCTGTTTTCAGCTCAATAAATTCCTGCACATCAGGATGAGAGCAATCAATAGAAATCATCAACGCTCCCCTTCTTCCGTTTTGCCCGATTAAAGCAGTCACCAAAGAATATAATTCCATAAAGGATACGGCTCCGCTGGTTTCTTTTGCCGCATTATTAATTTTCGCTCCTCTTGGACTGAGCTTGGAAATATCCACACCGCAGCCTCCGCCATAACTATAAGTACGCGCCAGCTTTTTAGCACATTCAAAAATACTTTCTATCTCATCCTCCGGTGGTGCAACCACGTAACAGTTGGAATATGTTACTTTTTTACCTTGTTTATCCAGACCTCTGTTGGATAAAATCCTTCCTCCGAAAAGAAATTTTTTCTCCCTGATGTACTTTGCGATTTCTTCATTTCCACCGCTGATACGTGTAATCCAGCTATCAAAATCCTCTTGTTCATTCCGATATTTTTTATTCCAGATATCCATTCCAAGCTGGTTCTCACTGCCCAGCCATTCTTCAACGTTCATCCTTTCGCCCTCCACTATATTTAGTCAATATATATGATATTAGCACAATATATAGTCGTTTTCAAGGGCTGTTAATTTCCACATTCTATACTGATTTCATTAAACTTCTCTAAAATGTCCTCAATTTTTATTTCTTTTTTCTTTTCTGATGGAGCATCCATAACTGCATTTCCCTGATGTAGCATAAGAAGTCTGTCCCCATATTCCACAGCATAGCGAAGATTGTGAGTTACCATAATGGCTGTCAACTGTTTTTCTCTGACAATTTTTTCTGTTAATTCCATAATTAAATCTGCGGTCTTGGGATCTAATGCTGCTGTATGTTCATCTAAGATCAAAAAATCAATAGGTGTCATGGTACTCATTAAAAGTGCCAATGCCTGCCTCTGACCTCCGGAAAGAGCCCCTACTTTTGTGTTGAGTTTATCTTCCAGACCTAACTGTAATTTAGCTAATTCTTCTTTATAAAAAGCAATTCGTTTCTTGTCTGTTCCTCTTTTTAATCCAAAGGCTTTTCCCTTATTATCTGCCATTGCCATATTTTCCAAAATCGTCATGGAAGGGCAGGTTCCCATAGCCGGATTTTGGTACACACGTCCGATTTTCTCCAGACGTTTGTATTCTTTTTGTTTTGTAATATCCTTTCCGTCTACCAGAATATTCCCCTCATCCAGTTCAATACTTCCGCAGATAATATTTAAAAGAGAAGTTTTTCCCGAACCATTACTTCCTACAATAGATACAAATTCTCCTTTTTCAATGGTCAAGTTAAAGTCTTCAAACAGACACATTTCATGAACAGTTCCAGGATTATAATATTTATGAATATGTTTTAATTCAAGCATGTCTTTTCCCTCTCTTTTCTTTTTTATCAATAACCAGAATTAAGACTAATACACCTAAAAGGAACAATGCAGAAATCATTTTCATTGCCTGAGGCGGGAAGTATAAAATGGCAATTCCCGTACATGCCTTATAAAGAATTGCTCCTAAAAATACAAAAGTCGTCACCTTGATAAAAGATATTTTTTTCAACATTTTATAAAGACTGGATCCCACAATTACGCTTGCAAGACCGACTACAATAGCTCCTGTACCGGAAGAAATTTCAAATACACCCTGCTGCTGACAGGAGATACAACCGCTTAATGCAACCAGTCCATTGGCAATGGACAAACCTAAAATTTTTACATTTCCTTTGTTTTTTGCAAGAGAAGTAACCAGATTTTCATTGTCACCTACGGCTCTTAATAAATATCCTGATTTTGTTTTCAAATATCCGTCAAGTGCAAATTTACTAATGAGAACAACCAATAAAATAATTACCAATGCACTGTATTTAGAAATATTTCCACCGAAAATTCCTTCTAAAAAATTGTTTTTAAAAATAGTTGCTTTGGAAAACAAAGGCACATTATTAGTTCCTGCTACCATAAGATTTACCGTATACAAAGCTGTCATCATAATAATTCCTGACAGCAAATCCCTCACCTTGCATTTCACATGAATGAGTCCTGTGCAAAGTCCGGCTGCTGCCCCTGCAAAAAATGCTATGGGCAGTGTAAAATATGGATTTATACCGGATTTTAAAAGCGCCGCCGTTACAGCCGCTCCCAAAGGAAAACTTCCATCTACAGTCAAATCAGGAAAATCTAAAATTTTATAGGTAATATACACACCCAAAGCTAAAATACCATAAATCAATCCCTGCTCAATAATACTAATTGCAAAATCCATTTTTCTTCCTCTCTTTTCTTATCCTTCAATCTCTGTAAATACTTCCTCAGCCCTATTTTTCAGTTCTTCAGGAAATTCTATTTTTAAATTTTCTGCTGCTTTTTTATTGATATAAAGGCTGCTTCCTTCTAAAATCTCATAAGACATTTCCTCTGCTTTTGCCTCGCCTTTTAAGATTTTCGCTGCCATTTTCCCTGTCTCTTTACCAAGATTGATATAATCTAATCCTTCTGCAGCCAGACATCCCAGCTTCACCTGCTCGATTTCACTACCAAAAACAGGAATACCTTTTTTATTTGCCTGCTCTAAAATAGTTGGTAAAACGCTGACAACTGTGTTGTCGGTAAGATTTGTCAAACAGTCTACCTTTTCCAGTAACCCAGCTGCTGCTAGAGATACTTCTGAAGTATTGGTAACACCTGCTGTTTCTAAGGTAAATCCATATTCTTTGGCATATTTTTCATATTCTTTAATACTATGAACGGAATTGGCTTCGCTGGTGGTATATAAAATACCGATTGTTTTTGCATCCGGAAGCATTTCACGTATCATTTTTAGCTGTGCTTCTACAGGAAGCTGATCGCTGGTTCCTGTTACCCTTCCCACCGGTGTTTTCTCCTCTCCTGCAAGCTCTGCTTCTTCCGGATTAGTCACTGCTGTATACACAACAGGGATTTCTGTGCCGACTGCGCTGTTATAAGCTGCCTGTGCACTTGGTGTTGCAATAGCACAAATCAAATCCACTTTATCGGACACAAATTTGTCTGAAATCTGCGCTGCTGTAGCAGTATCAGAATTAGCATTGTCCAAATCTATTTCCAGGTTTTTTCCTTCCTCAATGCCTTCCTCTTTTAATCCTTCTAAAAATCCCTCACGGCAGTTATCCAGAGAACCATGTTCTGCAAACTGGGATATACCAATGCGGTAAACGCCTTCTTTTCCCTCTTTACTTTCGCCTTTGCATCCGGTGAAAAGACCTGTTGTTAAAATTGCTCCTAAAATCATAACAAATACTTTTTTCTTCATAATTTCTTTCTCCTTTTCTCTGTTTTTCTTTTTGCATTCCGATGTGCAAGGGCTTTATTTCATAGAAATTCACATCCTATAAAACAAAAAAACCGCCTCAAGTTATAAACTAACTTGAGACGGTAATAAAATCCTTTATTATCGCGGTACCACTCAACTTGACATTGCTAAATGTCCACTCTCTCATGTACTGACATACACGCCTGATTGATAACGGGTTCGGTTCCCGACAACGCCTACTCTTTTCATTTCGGGCTGCCCTCGAAAGTCCATTCAGCTTCAAAGTCCATACGGCAATCCCACCATCTGCCGCTCTCTGTGATTTCTTTTCAAGCTTACTCCTCTTTCTCATCGGTTTTGCTTTTGTTGATATCATTTTATGCTTAACTCTGTTTTTTGTCAACTATTTTTTGAGAATTTTTTTTATCTGTTCTCTTTATTACAAACATTCCTACCGCCATGGTACACAATTCTGCTGCCGGATATGCCAGCCAAATTCCAGTAACACCCATAAAGACAGGCAACACATACACGAAAGCAAGAACCAGAACACATCCTCTTAAAAGGCACAAAAGCAGCGAATATCCATTTTCCACTACAGACTGAAAATAGCAGATATACACCATATTTACTGCCGTAAACAAAAATCCAATAAAGTAAATCCTCACTGCATCTCCTGACATGGAGAGGATTTCTTTGTCAGGATTTAAGAAAATATATGTAAAGAAATCCGGTACAAAAAATCCAATCAATACAATCACACCGCAGGCAATGATAGACGTTATCATGGTCAGTTTTCTTACAGAAAGGGTTCTGTCAAACTGCCCTGCCCCGTAATTTACAGAAATAATAGGTTGAGATGCCTGATTAACACCTTTACACAGACACATTATAACAATCGCTATATTGCAAATAATTCCAAATACCGTGACTCCGGTATTTCCCACATATTTTAAAAGCTGCAGGTTAAATACAAAAATGGTAATTCCCGATGAAACTTCAATCAAAAAACTGGCTGTTCCATTTATCACAATGTCTTTAATATAACCAAGACGAATTCCGCGAAAATTGAATTTCAGCTGATTTTTCTTTGTAAAAAAATGAATAAATAAAATTCCTACGGTTAAATAAGAGCCGATTACCGTTGCGATTGCAGCCCCTGCCATTCCCATGTTCATTGGAAATACAAACACGTAATCCAATACAATATTAGTAATTCCCCCGGCGATAACACCGTTCATTGCCAACTTTGGCGCACCGTCATTTCTTACAAAAGTCTGCAAAAAAGCAGAGAGAAAATATGCTCCCATGCCCCATATAATGTAAGGAATATAATCCATGATATACGGCATAGTTTCCTCTGTTCCACCTAAAAGCCATGCAATATCTTCCATAAAGAGCACGCTCACAACAAGGAGCAAAATCCATATGAGAATGTTCAGCAGAAAGGACACCGTAAAGTACGCATCCGCCTTTGCCTTCTCTCCTCTTCCTCTGAAAATTGACATAAGAACGGATCCACCTACTCCAAATAAAAGTCCCAATCCAAAGAACACATTATAAATAGGCAGTGCAATATTCAATGCAGCCATTGCCACACTTCCCAACCCTTTTCCGATAATAATGGTATCTGCCAGAACATAAATGGAAGTTACCATTGTACCCATAATGGAAGGGATTAAATAATGAAAAAATAACCCTTTTACCGGTTTTGCCATAAAATCCTTTGTTTCCATAAAGACCTCACTTGTATATTTTATCTTTGCAAAGATACAGTATATACAAAGATATGATTTCTGGCAACACCTTTCTTAGAAAAGTATCAAATCCAAAGGCAATACACAAAGTAATGTAAAAAGAACCGCACCCGAAAAAACAGCCCAACGCACCAATGGAATTTTCTTTTTCTGACAGTAAATAATCATGGAAAGAACCAGAAACAGCCAAATCATAAACACACTTGCCTGTATTCTTTTTATCGTAAAACCATATGCAGCAATATACATTCCCAGCTTACTCATCGCAGTAATTAAAAGTAAAATCGTCAGCATGGAAAAAGCTATATTGATTGCAGAGAGCACCTTATTTTCTCTTGTTATAGTTTTTGCAAAAGTATTCATTAAAAACAACAACAACACATTAAAAGCAGTAACTCCACACAATTCGAAAAAACCTTGTCTTGCATATTCTGCATAGGTAAAGCTCTCCGGTAAAACCCCCACACATGCGGAAAAAAGATATTTTGCCTGAAAACCAATAAATAAAAGATAAGTAAATCCGATTATTCCTGCAAAGGTATAAACAGCCACATCCGGTACAAGATGAAACTGTTCTCCTGACTTTTCTTCATAATTTTCACAAAAACTTTTATCTATATTTCTCTGATACATTCCTCCATAGACAGTACCGAACATCAAAGAAGAAAGAATAATCACAATAGGAATTTCCACACACATTTGAAGAAAAATACCGCCGTCAAAAATCCTTCTGAAAACGCTGTCTAACATCTGCGCAAACCCTTTATCTGCATGAGATAGAACCGGCAAAATAATAGCAAGTACCGGCAATGAAATTGCAATCCCCAGTAAAACCATTCTGCCTGTTTTTTTCTCAGATTTTTTGAACAAACTTTGCAGCATCACTCTAATCTGGCATAAAAAATTGAAAAACGGCAAGATTACCAAAGCATACCATACATCAAGAATCACCCAAGATGAAGTTTTTCCATTTGAAACTAATCCCTCTGTCATAACTAAAGTCCAGTATGCTCCCACTATTGTCAGCATTCCCAATTGGTTAAGGGGCATAATGGAATAATATCCATAAGGCACACCAATTCCCAACAAAATTATGCTCCAGAATATCTTTTCCTTATTTATATGAAATCCTTTTACAAAACAGTATACCGATACTACTGCAATATAAAGAATAACAAAGCCTGATATATTAAAAAAAGAGTCATACTGCCCTGTTTTCCACAATGAATATCCTAAGAATAAATAAGCCACCGCAAATATTTAACCCACATGCCAGAGCAAGGCTCAGTACATTTACAAGCACTGTTGCACACA
>RCNH01000253.1_pt1 | contig 24803 bp, 22 predicted proteins | sample 2041161 | NCBI WGS metagenome assembly RCNH01 (sample SAMN09708215, study PRJNA481090) | Feces metagenome, whole genome shotgun sequencing project. | biome: feces | host: Leptonychotes weddellii | place: Antarctica: Sion Island | collected 2010-03-01 | reverse complement strand
AAAAACTGATTTTCCATGTTACTCACCTCAATCCCGCAGGAATCCAGTGAGCGGATCGGACGCTGCAGCGCCGCGAACCAGCACACGACCCAGACCGGACAGATATGCCTTACGGCCGGCTTCGATTGCCTGACGGAAAGCCTGTGCCATCAGCGGCAGATCACCTGCTGTTGCCAGGGCGGTATTTGCCATAATTGCAGCAGCACCCATCTCCATGGCTTCGCATGCCTGAGAGGGACGGCCAATACCTGCATCCACAATCACCGGCAGTTCGATTTCGTTGATCAGAATCTGGATGAACTCCTTGGTGGCAAGGCCCTTATTGGAACCAATGGGAGAAGCCAGGGGCATCACAGCAGCAGCACCTGCATTAACCAGATCACGTGCAGTGTTCAGATCCGGGTACATATAGGGCATAACAATGAAGCCTTCTTTTGCCAGAGTTTCGGTGGCCTTGACTGTTTCCACGTTATCCGGCAGCAGATACTTGGAATCGCGCATGATCTCTACCTTTACGAAATCGCCGCAGCCCAGCTCCCGAGCCAGACGTGCAATGCGCACAGCCTCCTCTGCGTTGCGGGCGCCACTGGTATTGGGCAGCAGGGTTACACCCTTGGGAATATAGTCCAGAATATTCTCATGCTCCTTGGTGTTGGCACGGCGCACTGCCAGAGTAATAATTTCAGCGCCGGCATCCCGCACAGCTGCCTCGATCAGTTTCAGGGAATACTTTCCCGATCCCAGAATGAATCTGGAATTAAATTCATGACCACCAATGACCAGCTTATCGTTTTCCATTGTCCATTTCCTTCTTTCTTTTCACTAAACCAATGAAAGGCTCATACGTCCTTTTCGCCTGCTAAAAGTCTCAGCACCATATGTGCCTGATGCGCTGCACACACCATAACCCGGCTGGACACAAGGCCCATGCCTGCGGCTACATCTGTGGTTTCATCTCCACAGAGATAAAACTTTCCCACAATATGCCGCGTGTGAATGCTGTTTGCAGATCCCATTCCCGCCATGCCCGAGGCAGCTACCAGATTCTTCTCCGGAAAAGCTTCCAGAACTCCATTCACAAGCATGGCTTTTGCTTCCGGCGAGTCAAATGCTTCACAGATCACATCATCTTCTGCCAGGAGCTGCTGCAAATTTTCATCCGTAATCCGCACCGTATCTGTTTGAATGTTCAGATAGGGATTGATCTGGCGCAGCGTGTGCGCGAGTGCCTGCGTTTTGGGCTGTCCCAGCTGGGACACAAAATACTGCTGGCGGTGCAGATTGGTCAGATCCACCCGATCGAAATCGATCAGGTGCAGCCGTCCCACGCCCGCACGGGCCAGCGCTGCCGCAATATGCGAACCCAGGCCGCCAAGGCCGCACACAGCAACCGAAGCCGCTGTAAACTTTGCCTGAAGCTCTTTGCCGTGGCGCATCTCCAGCGCTTCCCGGATCTGCTGTTCCGTAGGGATTCCTGTTTCTCCCATCAATCAGCCGCCCCCTACGAAACCCACAATTTCCAGATTGTCGCCATCTGCAAGCACTGTTTCTTCATAGCAGCGCTTGGGCAAGATGTCGCCGTTGCGTTCTACTGCAACACGCTGCAGGTTGTACCCTGCCTGCACAAGATACTGGGCTACCGTTTCGCCCGCAACCGCTTCCTCCCGGCCATTAATCTTGATCACGCTTTTCCCTCCAAACAAAAACCGGGAACTGCCCGCAGCAGTTCCCGGTAAAAATCTATCGTTCCGCTTCCTACGTTGGCATTATCCAAATCAGGTGTATGGGTCGAAGGTTTCACCTTCCTCTCAGCCTGTACACACAAGCTCCCCTGGGATATTCTTTTATCAGCTTTATTTTATGCTTCTTGTTTCAAAAATGCAAGCACATTTACAGGAAAAATAAATTTTAGGCAGACTCTCAGCAATTCGTCCAGTCGCTTCCTTTTTCCAGCATCGCAACAATTTCCTGCAAGTACTGCTGATCCTCTTCGTCAAAACGTGCTTTTTCCGGGCTGTCAATATCCAGCACCGCCACAAACTGACCATTTGCATGAATCGGGACAACAATTTCAGAGCGAGAGCTCAGATCGCAGGCAATATGCCCCGGAAATGCGTGAACATCCGGAACCAGCTGAACCGCATCCTGGGCTGCTGCTGTACCGCAAACGCCATTGCCCACCGGAATGCGCACCCGTGCAGCAAGGCCCTGGAATGGGCCCAGCACCAACTGGCTTTCCTTGTACAGATAGAAACCAACCCAGTTGATTTTCTCCATATACTGATACAGAACAGCAGATGCATTGGCCAGATTGGCAATCAGATCACGTTCATTTTCCAGGCGGAACTGCAGTTCCTGCTTTGCGGCAGCATAGGCTTCAGCTTTCGTCATGATATATCTTCCTTTCGGGTGCCATCGCGGCAATCATTTTTCCTATTAGAATAGCACAGTACCGCCGACAATACAACCACCGGCAGAACTGTGCTGTTATGCATGTATCAATCCGTTATATACTGCTCCAGAAAGCGGTCGATTTTAGCAGCATACTGTTCCGGCTCCACATACATACTTTCGATATGCTTTGCCCCTTCCGGGAAGAAGCAGTCCTTCGGGCCTTCGTACATTCCATACAGAACCGGGCCATTCTCAAAGGGCACCAGTTTATCCTGCTGGCCATGCACAAACAGCATGGGAATACGGGATTCCTCCAGGCTGCGGGTTACATCGGAATCATCCAGGTCATAGCCTGCGGCAACCTTGTTGATGCGGCGAAGCGGCCCGTAAAATGGGCCGATCTGATGATCCAGCGACGCCCTTGCGTTAACATAGCCACTGTCTTCCACAATGAATTTGACGTTGGACGGACAATGGCTGCTCATCTGCATAACCGTGGCTGCGCCCATGGAAAAGCCATGCAGAATGATCTGCACATCCTTGCCAAACTGCCGGCACAGGAATCGGACCCAAGCCAGGCAGTCCTGAGTTTCAAGCACGTCAAAACCGATATATTTGCCTTCACTGCTGCCGGCAGCTGTGTGGTCGCAGCAGAACACATCAATTCCGCGGCTATGATAATAATCGTAATAAAGGCCGGCTGCGTCAGCATGTTCCGAGCGATAGCCGTGAATGATGAAGGCGATTTTCTTGCCGTTGGCCCCGCCGGGATAATAATATCCCTTCAGCTTTTGGCCGCGCGCCGAATAAAGCGTGAACTCCTCATGATCCAGCTCGCGCAAGCGTGCTGCCGCTGTGTTTTTGGCTTCATAATAGTCTTCTGCATGGCCTTTGGAATCAAACAAGCGCTGAAACAAAGGCGAGCTTTCACGACGAAACAAATAGCGATACAGTTCATTGGTAAAAAGTGCTGCACCGATTACCGGCAGCGCCACTGCAACCTTCTTTTTCACTGAACATATCCTCCTTTAATGTACCGGCACCATGGCACCCACACTGGCCATGAGTGTGCACAGCACCACCAAAATCTGAAACGGCAGGGTTCCGAATCTGCCCACCAGTTCCCCGCCGCCATTGCGCTTGCGGGACAAATTATAGGCAACGATGATTCCCACACCGGTAACTACCTGAATAATACTTGCAAAACGGGTAAATGCCACAAATGTAGAGGCACCAAAAAGCGCAATGGCAAGGCAGGGCAGCGACGCTGCAAGCCAGCTGAGATGTACATTCCAATGAGTCTGTTCCTGCACAATATCACGCAGATTCAGAGTATTCGCCCAGAAGGATGTGGCCAATGCCAGCAGCGTAAACACATAGCCGAGAATGCTGACCCAGCCGCCCAGATGAGCTGCCAAATCCACCAGCGCACCATCCTGGCTGATACTGCTGCCTGCTCCGAGCAGAGTGATCAGGGTAATAATCAGAATCAGGCCCACATTCAGTGCCAGGCCCGCTGCAATCGCTTTGCGAATGCGCTTGATGTCACCTTCCAGCCCCTTCACCACCTGCGGCGTGGACATGACAGCCGAAAGCGAAAAAGACACCATGCTGAACAGGGCCAGTGCATTACGGAATCCATGCCAGCCGCCGGGCAGCGGGCTCATGGGCGAAAGCAGCGTAGCCACGGCCAGCACTGCTACAACCAGCAGCATGGAGCCGACCGCCAGTTTTTCGCAGATTCCCACCAGCTTCATGCCTACAAACACAACACCGGCGCCCAGTACGTAAAAGATCAGCATACCCAGGGTGTCCGACAGGCCAAACCAGGAGCGGAACACCGCTGCGGCGCCAGTCAGGAACGCACTGACGTTAAAAATCACAGATATGCCCAGTGCAGCAAAAGCTACCCAGGTCAGTATTTTTTTAATTTTACCCGAAAAGAGCTCAGCATCCAGACAGCGAATAAACTGCGCACCGTCATTATTATAGGATAGCTCAGCAATAATCAGATGCAGCACCAGGTTAAAAAGATAGCAAAAACCAACAATCAGCAGAATTTCCCGCAGGCTGTTGTGCGCTGCCAGGAATGGAACCGACAAAATACCCGATCCCACACCATGGCCTACAATGATACTGGTAGCTTCAAAAAAAGTAAGTTTGGATTCACCCTGAATCTGTTTCATAGAAACCTCCGCACACATAAAAGCACCGTTTCGGTCGCTGTGATTTTGTTATATTATAACATAAAAGCTATTGCCGGAACAATCCTTACTGCCCGCGCCTTGCAGGAGGCCGACAGTTGTGCTACTGTATATAACACATACGGTCCACGTTCGGGCCGGCTTGCAAAGAATAAGAGGTAATACAAGATGAATTGCAGAAACTATGCACATCGCGGCTTCAGCGGAAACTATCCCGAAAACACTCTGCTTGCTTTTCAGAAAGCTTTGGATGCCGGGTGTGAAGGCATTGAATTTGATGTACATCTCACAAAAGACGGTCAGATTGTCATTATTCACGATGAAACCATTGATCGCACTTCGGCCAAGCATGGTTGGGTCAAGGATATGACCTACGAAGAACTGTGTCAGGTGGATTTTTCTTACCGCTTTGCCGGACAGTTTGGTTTCCAGCGCATTCCCACCTTGCGGGAATACTTTGAACTGGTGAAAGACCGTGACATTTTATCCAACATAGAACTGAAAACCGGTGTGTGTGAATACCCCGGCATTGAGCAGGCTGTATACGATTTGATTTGCGAATACCATATGGAGAAAAAGGTTGTAATTTCTTCTTTCAATCACCATTCAATTTTGCGGATGAAAGCAATCGCACCCGAACTCACCTATGGTTTCCTGTCGGAAACCTGGATTCTGGACGCTGGTGCCTACGTGGCAGATCACGGTGTGCAGGCTTATCATCCCCAGTTCTATATGCTCACAGATACCGAAACTGCCGATCTGAAAGCACACGATGTACAGATCAACACCTGGACTGTGAACGAAGCGGACGATATCCGCCGCATGATCCGTCTGAACGTGGACGGCATCATTTCCAATTACCCTGACCGGGTGGCCGCCGAGCTGAAAAAGGCCGGCCTGCGGTAATCAGACAGAACAATTCAAAGAGCGCCCCGAACCTTTCCGCAAGAAAGTGTCCGGGGCGCTCTTTTCATATTCCTTGTTGACGGGCCTTATATGCCCGTTTCTCATTAGGGATTCATACGCTCCGCCGGATCGAACGCCCTGCAAAGCGCCCGCAGCTGTTCTTTGGCATCTTCCGACAGGATTGTATCTGCAAGCGGACGGTTCACTCTGCCCACACCATATTCCGATGCGGCACGACCGCCCCACTCCATCACCCGTTCTGCCATGTCCTGCACCAAATGCGGGCAGGCATTTCGGCTTTGCTCAGAATCCGGCAGCAAGGCCAGGCGCAGCTGATTTTGCAGCAAGTGTCCGTAAACGGCACCACGCAGCCGATATTTTTGCAGCAGATCTGCACAAAGTTGCAGATATTGTTCAAATTGCTGCGGTTCGCCTGCAAAATCAGTTTCCCAGCGATAGCCAAGCTCCGGAGAATGAATTTCCGGCAGCTCATTCAGCAAAGCAGGCAGAGCGTGCCGCATATCCCGGAATCGCTGCACGCCGCCAACACCGTTTTCGGACCAGGTGTCCTCTTCCCTGCCGCCGCAGCTCTCAAACAGATCCAGTAAATCCATCAGCAGATCAGCACAAAGCCCTTCCTGCGGCGCTTCCAGCTCCACATAAATGGCTGCCGCTGCATTTTGCGGGAAAGGCGGAATTTTGGCAAGCAACGGATTCTCTTTCGCCTGTGCCAGAAGTTCCAGTGCAGTGCGGTTAAAAAATTCGGCCAGCGTTACATGGGCACTTTCTTTTTCCCTTGTTTCCCGGGGCAGCAGCGCTTTGGCAAAAGCACTTGCAGATTCGAATTTCCGGAAAAAGAACACTACACCCCACAGATCCCCGGGCTTAGGAATCAGCGTCAGTTCCATGGAAATAGCAGCGCCGAAATATCCTTCTGTGCCGGAAAGAAAATCAATCAGATCCATTCCTTCCTGCCAGAGTTCAAACGGCATTGCAGCCGTGGGCAGATTCAGTGTTCGGCCATTCGGCAAGGGGAGTTTTCCGTTGGAAATGCGATAGTTTCCCCGGGAAATCCGCCAGCTTTCGCCCTGAGGTGTAACCCAATTCAGCGTCCGCACAAAGTGTGAAGTCCGGCCGTAAAAAAGGCTGTTCGGCCCGGCCGCACCCGATGCAAATACGCCGCCCAGCGTTGCCGACTTTTCCGTGGGACCCACCGGGAAACAAAGCCCCTCTGCACCAGCTTGCCGGTCCAATTCATCCAGTGTAACGCCGCATTCCACCAGAACCATCGCCGCTTCGGTTTCTGAATCAACGCGTATTTCGCCCAGCTGCGTGAGGCGCGAAAGGTCCACCAATTCTCCGCCCTGGGGCACAGCACCGCCCACCAGGCCGGTGGCAGCGCCGCGAAACGTAACCTTTTTCTGCTGCTGTGCTGCACAGCGTATCGCCTGAATTGCTTCCTCTGCGTTTTCTGGCCACAGAATTTCCGTTGCAGTGCCCTGTATCCGGGATTCATCCCGCAGCAGGGTTTTATTTTGTTCCGTGATGGGTTCCAGCTTCATGGTTCATTACTCCTTGGCAGAAAGCGCCGCCAGCAGCTGGTCTACCACTTTTTTGGCATCCATCTGCAAACCGACATCAGCATTTTTGAAAATCAGCGCATCCGGGTCTGTGTTGACTGCGAGAATGCGGGCAGACTGTTCAACGCCCACCGCAAAAGCTCCTGCACCGGCAGCGCCCAAAATCAGGCAGCATTTGGGGGCAATAATCGAACCGGAATGTCCGATAATTTCAGTTGTGGCACCCCATCCGTTCAGGGCTGCCGGACGTGTCATGCCAAAACCGGCCCCCAATTTTTCAGCCAGCTGCCGCGCCTTATCACACGCTTCCCGGGAGCCCATGCCGCTTCCGCAGGCAATAACCAGCGATGCCGTTTTCAGCGTGCCTTCTTTTGCAGGCTCAAGAAGCGTTGTTTTCCGCAGCCATTCCGGCGTTTTCCCTGCGGCATCCACAATCACCGCTTCAGAACCTGCAAGGCGCTGAAATTCAGCAGCGTCAAGTGTGAGCACCGCAGGGAATCTGAGGTTCTTTGTCCATTCCAGATTTGCACCGCACACACGCTTTTTCACCGTTACGGAATCGGTGTCAAGATCCACTATGCTGCCGCCAAAAAACAGTGAACTTTGCCGCTGCTCTGACAGCTGTACCGCCAGGGCTCGGCCCGCTGCATCATCCGGCAAAAGCACCAATTCTGTGCTGTGCTGACCGCAAAGCTGCTCAACGCACCGGGTATTCACAAATTCAGAAAGCGGCTGCACCACCAGCGCTTTTTCAGCTAAAATCCGGGTCCATGCCGGCGGAAGTGTTTCTGCCTTTTGTTTCTGCATCGCGTTGCCGCAGGCTTTTTTCAGTTCTGCCAAAAGTTCTGTCACTGCATCTTCGGATTTTTCATTCAGCATCCGGCAGTTTCGGCCCGAACGCGGCCGCACAAGATCAGGTTCTTCCTGCGGCGGAAGCTGCTTTGAATCCGGCACCAGTTCCGCCTGCCTGCCCTGCACCTTCATGCGGGCACGCAGGGTGGCACACCGCAGCACCAGTGGACTGTTGCCCACTGCGCACACTGCCGGCAGCGTGACCTGATGTTCCACAAGGCCTTTGTTCTCCCGGCACCGGATGCTCAACAAGCCCTCCTGCCAGACTGCGGTTTCTGCACCTGCGATCAGCGGAAGATCCAGACGTCTGGCCAGAAGATACGGCACCAGACCGGTTTCGGCCATACCTGCCTGTGCACCTGTAAACACCAGATCCGCGCCCTGCTGCCGGATTGTTTCCGCTAAGAGATCGGCAATCTGACCCGGACGAAACTCCCGGCTGCTTTGCGGAATGCAAAGTACTTCGTCAAATCCCGCCGCATAAAGATTGGCCGCCAAGCTTGCAGGAACAGACTCCGAAACAGTAAGGGCAGTGCAGGTCACCTCTGCGCCCTGCACTGCCATCTGTTCCCGTATCCTGAGGCTCAGCTCCAGGGCGGATTGATCGAAGCAGTTAAAATCGATGCCTGCATAAGAAAGATCGGAGGCGGAGGAGAACTGCTCCCAGTCCTCCTCCAGCACACGATCGGGATTTGGCAGGATCTTAAAACACGCTAAGATCTTCATACTCATTTATTGTCCACCAGCAGAACGCCCTTGTTCAGGATGTGCTTGGGATCCAGGGCATCCTTCAATTTGTACATCAGCGGATAGCTGCTGCCGTGTTCCTGAGGCATCCATGCGGTGCGGTACTTGCCGCTGCCATGGTGATGGGCGATGCTGCCGCCATATTTCAGGGTTTCCTCCATGATGACGGAAATCACTTTCATGTAATCTTCCTGGGCAGTTTCGGCGTGATCTTCCATGAAACCAAAGGTGAAGTAAATGTTGGTGCCCTGCATATAGCTGTGGGAAGAGTGACCGCCCACGTACATCAGCTGCTCGTTTTCTTCGGGCAGACGGGTGGTCACGCCCTCATAAATCTTGCCGATCACATCCCAGTTGCCGGAGATTTCGCAGGTATCAGCCACTGCGCCCATCTTGTAGTACTGGCCATTGTCCATCTGGCTGCACACGTCATTGCGGGTCTTCAGCCAGGAACGAACCGGCTTATCACCCAGGCTTACGGCCTCATACTTCTCAGCATAATGCTGGATTGCAGCGCCGGTTGCATCAGCAATGGGCTTGGGGCCTTCGCACAGGAACAGCATAATGCCGTATCCGGCGGGCAGACCCACATCGTGCATCCCCAGAATCATCAGAGCTTCGGCTGCATCGTGCAGGCGGGCCACTGCGGGACGATAACCGTCTTTCATAATGTCATGCAGCATATCAAAGCCGGTCAGCATATCTTTGATTCCGTATGCGCACATCCAGCGCTCATCCGGGCGATACTTGAACAGCTTCATGGTCACTTCGGTGACAAAGCCCAGCATACCCTCGTTGCCAATGAACAGGTGGCGCAGATCGGGACCGCAGCTGCGGCGGGGCACGTTTTTGATCCGGATGACTTCGCCGTCAGCCAGAACGGCTTCCAGACCGACCACCAGATCTTCAATGCCGCCATACAGGGTGGAGAACTGGCCGATGCTGCGGGTAGCCACCAGACCGCCGATGCTGGCCATGGGCAGAGACTGCGGGAAATGGCCGGCCGTGTAGCCGCGCTCATTCAGGTAGTTCTCCAGATACTCCAGCGGAGTACCGCAGGCAACCGTAACGGTCATATTGGTTTCATTCAAATCAATGATCTTATTCATCAGGCTGCCGTCGATAATTACGCCGCCCGGCTGAGGCTCTACGCCCATGGTAACGCTGGAGCCACCGGTGCGGGGCACCACGTCTACCTCATTGTCATTGAGGAACTTCAGCACCTTGGATGCCTCTTCGGTGGACTTGACCTTGACAACACAGGCTGCACGGGGAGCAAAGTTTTTGCCATCGGCACGCTGGTAAACGCGGAAACCGATATAGTCTTTCGCTGCACCCAGTACGGACTCCTCGTCGCTCAATACCTGATCGGCACCTACAATACCCTGCAAGTTCTTGATGATATCCTGCTTTTCCATGGTCCATTACTCCTTTACTTTCATAGATTTGGATGCGACGATGTCCACACCCGTGTTTTTGATGTTTGAAATAATGATGTCTCCGCATTTAACAGGGGCCTGAACCGACACCCTGTAAATTTCATCCAGGCACTCCCCCAGCTGATCCTTGGGGATTACATCGGTGCTCACCACCGACAGCCGGGGCAGAATACCGTTGGTTACTGCCACTGTGCTGGTGAGCATCCGCATGGGGTGGGTGTACTCCGCAATGCCGTGTTCCTCGCCCCGCTTACAGCTATTGCCCGTTACCTTGATCTCGCCGTTTTCCTCGGTCACGGTAAGGCGGCAGCTGTTCGGGCATACAATGCACACATACTCTTTTGCCATTTCTTACACCTCTTTCACCGAGATCTGGATATCCTTGCTTCCGCACTGCTTCACATCCAGGGTGAGCATTTCCGGCGGTGCCACAAAACGGCAGGTCTTTTGGAAAAGTTCCTCGTCCCCGGCGGTGCAGCAAAGCTTTGCCACCTTCTTAGGGGCTTTTACCCGAAGAAAGAAGGTTCCCGGCCGACCGTTTTCACGTACACGCTGCGGCACTGCAAAGTTTACGTTTTCACCGCAGCTTACGGTGTGGTAAGGCGCATCCATGGGGAGAGTTCCGTGCAGATACTCCACAGCACTTTCTGCTGCAATTTCACCGCTGCGGGACACATAGTCCACCAGATCAAACACCACCGCCACATTGCCTGCGGCAAAGATGCCGGGCACACTGGTCATGAACGAGTTATCCAGTACCGGACCCTTCGTGCGGGGATCAATTTCGATGCCCGCCTGCCGGCTCAGCTCATTTTCAGGAATCAGACCCACGGCCAGCACCAGCAAGTCACACTCGATGGTGCGCTCTGTGCCGGGAATGGGCTTGCGGTTTTCATCCACCTTTGCTACTGTGACTGCTTCCACACGCTTTTTGCCATGGACCTGCGTCACTGTGGTGGACAGATGCATGGGAATATCAAAATCATCCAGGCACTGCACAATGTTTCGGGTCAGGCCGCCGGGGTTCTGCATTACCTCATAAACGCCCTCGACCGAGATTCCCTCCAGTGTCATGCGGCGTGCCATAATCAGGCCAATGTCACCGCTGCCCAGAATCACCGCCCGCTTGCCGGGCAGATAGCCTTCCATATTGATATACCGCTGTACCGAGCCCGCGGTGAGAACGCCCGTGGGACGATCACCGTAAATGAACACCTGGCTTGCGGTGCGTTCACGGCAGCCCATGGTCAGGATAATAGCCCCGGCCTGAATTTTGAGCATACCGTCTTTTTTGTTGCAGGCGTAAAGCACCTTGTCCGGGGTAATCTCCAATACCATGGTATCCAGCTTTACTTCGATATCGGTTTTTGCCACCTCATCAATAAAGCTTTGTGCATATTGGGTGCCGCTGAGCCGCTTGCCGAAGCGATGAATACCGAAACCATCGTGGATGCATTGCTGCAAAATGCCGCCGAGTTCCTGGTCACGCTCGATGATCATGACCTTTTCGGCGCCGCACTCCCGGGCTTTCAGTGCTGCTGCCAAGCCCGCCGGGCCGCCGCCCACCACGACAATATCCGCTTTTACTTCGATCATGCCTGCTCCTCCTTCCCTTCCTGTGCCAGAGGCCGGTTGTTTTCCAGCAGGATGTTGCTGCCGCTGCCCTTTAATGTAATATCCGTCCATTTACGGTTCTGTTCCCTTGCCAGAAGCTCCAGCACGCGGGGCTGACAGAAGCCGCCCTGGCAGCGTCCCATGCCTGCACGGGTGCGCCGCTTGATACCGTCCACCGAAGCGGGGGGGACCGCCGAGTGAATTGCCTGAAGAATTTCGCCCTCCGTAATGCCTTCGCACCGGCAGATGATCCGTCCATAGCTGGGGTCTTTTTGAATCAGAGCGTCCTGTTCTTCCCTGCTCATGCGGCGGAATACCGGCTTCTGCTCATGCTTGGGGTTCCAATCGGGGTCTTTTTCCAGCGGAGTGCCGTGGGCTTTTGCGTGATCTGCCAGAATTCCCTCCACCATTTTTGCAATGGCGGGTGCAGATGCAAGGCCCGGAGACTGGATGCCGCCCACATTGATGAAGCCGTCGGTCACATCGCTCATCTCGATGATGAAGTCTTCCTTATAATCGGCGGGACGTGAGCCTGCAAAGAACCGGATCACATCTCCATATTGAATGTGATCATCACCGCGGCCCATTGCGTATCCCAGGCTCTTGGGATCGGTGGATTTATCCTCTTTATCCGGAATTTCCATCGCCGACGGACCCATCAGGATATTGCCTTCCGGCGTGTGACACATACCGCCGCCCTTGGTTTCGGCCTTCATATTCTTAATGGTAAGCTTCAAGGCATCCCAGGTCAGGTGGCTGCACAGTGCGTCATATTCCGGCTGCTTGGCTTTATCCAGAATTGCAATCACACCCTTGCGGGGATGCAGTGTGTAGCTTTCATCACCGGCCATAGCGCTGATTTCGTCAGCATAAATGCCGGCGCAGTTGATGATGTATTTTGCCTTGATCATGCCCTGATCGGTCAGCACGCCGGAAACCTTTCCGTTTTCGGTAAGCACATCAGCCACGGTACAGTTAAACCTGAACCGCACACCGTTTTCAGCTGCATTTTCTGCCAAGGCAACGGCCACCTGATAAGGTTCCACCAGGCCCATTGTGGGCATCCACAGCGCCTGCTTCACCTTGCCGGCCAGACCGTTCCTGACAAGGCCCGGTTCGATTTCGGCCGCCCGTTTGCCGTTGACCAGCTCTGCGGGCACACCATTGGTTTTTGCCACTTTATAAACAGCGTGTAATGCCGGCTTCATGAGCGAACTGGTAACAAACCCCATGGCACCTACCCGGTGAAGATCAAACCCCAGATCGTTGGCCCAGTCGGTATACATCCGGTTGCCTTCCACGTTCAGCTTTGCCTTTAACGTACCGGGCTTTGCCGCATAACCGGGATGGATGTTGCCGTTGTTGGACTTGGTTGCTCCGGTAGCAACATCGTCGCCCATCTCCAGCACCAGCGTATTCAGCTTGTACTTGGAAAGCTCCCGCGCAATGCCGCATCCGGAAATACCAGCGCCGATGATGACTACATCCACATCCTCTACAACGCCCAGCTTTTCGCCTGCCTGGCGGTAAGGCGTGTAATCCTTTTTAGGAATGGTCATTCCGCGCACGGTCATCTTGTTGACAACGTTCTTAATGGTTTTGTCTTTGGCAGCCTTGTGGCCGATCTGGACCAGCTCGTTCCACTGTGAGCATTCACCGGTCAGGGTGAGAATCCGGCGTTCATCCACGCTCACATGGATCTGCGCGTCAGGAAATTGTTTCTGTAACTTTTGTTCAATTGACATTTCAATCCTCCTAAAGCCGCATTCGCTGTTTCGCTTATTTCTTTATTAGTAGAACTGCGGAACCATCTTTCCGCTTAGCACCTGTTTCTGAATAGCACCGATCTCTTCGCCTGAAAGATATTTCTTCAGGATTCCGGCAATACCGTAATTCCCCCGGTTGACAAGCGCCACCGGCAGCTGCATATCCCGTCCTGCTTCCTTCAGCGGAATCTCGCTGATCTGATCCTGCGGGATATAACCGCCTTTTTTCAGTGCCTGTGCCAGCAGGTTGTCACTGCCGGTATTCATTCCATCACGGAACACGATACAATCAATCTTTCCGGTATAGAACGCATACAATCCACTGATGAACGGCATTTCCATGATATGCACGTCTTTGCCTTCACACAATCGCTGCGTAATTGCCACGTGGTCCGAACTGGTGGGGTCCACCGCAATGGTCATGCCATCTTCAATCTGTTTTTTCCCCGGCTGGTTGATATACAGCTTATGCGGAAGTGCATACTCGCAATCGGTAAACGGAAATGCAATCTGCAATTCCGGATACTGTTCCACATATGCCTGTGCCGCACATAGACTGACTACCACAAAATCATACGCGCCGGACAAAAGCGCCTGAACGCGGTTGCCCGAGCCCTGTACAAAAGCAAAGGCGAACGGAACCCTGCATCGGCTCATCCCATTGCAAATGCCGGTTGCCAGACCTGCAAAGTGCAGATTCATCGGCGGCGGCATGGATGCCGTAAGATGACTGAGTCCGGAAAGCCGGAACAACTGGTTTTCATCCTTGCCCAATAGATAGGTGCCTTTCTTTCCCTGCTTATCCAGCGTAACCGCCCGCTGCTCTTCCAGCATATTCAGTGCATTTTGCACAAGCCCTCTGGAACAGTCAAAGGCGGAGGTGTAATCTGTGACCGTAGGAATCCGGGCCCCGGCCGGCATACCGATAAACTCCCTTGCAATGCTGGTTTCCACATACCACTCTTTGCGGTATGGTGACGAGTCCATCTGAGTTCCTCCCCTCTTTTTCGTACACTTCTTTGAACGCATTCATTATACCTCGATCCTGTTCCTTTGTCTACACTAATCGCAAAAAAGATATAAATTTTATCCAGCTACTTAAAAAACTATATCTTTTTAACAATAACCTATTGATTTATGTTCAATTCATTGTATTATAGAACCTAGAGAGTGCCGCTGTTTGAGCGAAGCAGCGCCCCGTTTGTCCCGTTTGAGCAAGTGCCGCCTGAAAATGGTTGATTTTTCTTACCGCCGCGCTTGCTACACTTTATATGGAGGGGAGTCATCATGTCGAACACAGAAACCTCATCTGCAAAGAACCCCCTGATCCTGACTTTCGACATTGGTACGCAGGGTGCCCGTGTCTTACTTGTGGATCAGAAGGGTACTGTTGTGGATAAGGTGAAAAAAACGTACACCGATCCCTATTATTCGCTCCACCCAAACTGGGCCGAGCAGGACCCCGAAAACTATTGGCACATTATGTGTCAATCCTCCCAGGAGTTAAAAGAACGGCAGCCGCAGCTGTGGGAGCAGATCATTGCTGTAACCTGCACCTGCATCCGCGGCTCGGCAGTCTGTCTGGACAAGGATGGCAATCCCGTGCGGGACGCGATTCTTTGGCTGGACAAACGCAAAGCCGAAGGTCTGCCGCCGATGACCAAAAAAACAGAACTGATGTTCCGCATGGCACAGCTTACCGAAACCATTGACACCCTGCGCACCGGTATGTATTGCAACTGGCTGGCCATAAACGAACCGGAAAACTGGAAAAAGACGTACAAGTATGCACTTCTTTCCACGTATTTCAATGTAAAATTCACCGGTGTCATGAAGGATTCCAACGCCAATATGTGCGGCATTCTGCCCTATGATACCAAGAATCACACCTGGTATCCCGCGTGGGATCTGCATCGGGAACTTTATCTTGTGGATGACAGCAAGCTGATTGAACTGGTTAATCCGGGCACCATTTTGGGCCATATCACAGCAGAAGCTTCGGCTGCCACCGGCATTCCCGAGGGTCTGCCCTATGTCGTAACCGGTTCGGACAAAATGTGCGAAACCTTCGGCCTTTCCTGTGTGAACAACGATACCGCTGCCATCAGTCTGGGAACGCTGTCCTCCATTCAGGTACCCAGCAAACGGTTCTTTACCATGCAGACTGTTATGCCGCCCTTCCCCTCTCTGACCGGCGACTTCCTGAACGAAATCCAGACATATCGCGGTTTCTGGCTGGTTTCCTGGTTCAAGGATCAGTTTGGCCAGCGAGAGGTTATGGAAGCCGAACGTCTGGGCTGCCGGCCTGAGCAACTGCTGGACGCCCAGTTGAAGGACGTTCCGCCGGGCTGCGACGGTCTGATTATGCAACCGACGCTGACACCTGATGCAGTTACACGCCACGCCCGCGGTGTATTCCTGGGCCTGACCGATATGCACACGCGCATCCACTTTTATCGCGCGATCATTGAAGGAATCAGCTTCAGGCTGTATCAAGGTCTGGAATCGCTGGAAAAAGCCGGACACACCCATGTGGAAAAGGTATTCATCGCCGGCGGCGGCAGCAACAGTTCCGCCGTTTGCCAGATAACAGCCGATGTATTGGGTGTACCTGTTTATCGCATCCAGACCGACGAAGCCTGCGGCCTTGGCAGCTCGATTTTGGGCTTTATCACGATGGGCGTGCACAAGGATGTTCCTACAGCTCTTGCGGAAATGGTTCATGAGCGGGATCATTTCACCCCCGATCCGGATAATCATGCACTCTACTCGCAGATCTACATCAAGGTGTATCGCAAGATCTTCCACAGCCTGGAAAAGATTTATCGAAGCATCAACCACATCATGCTCAAATAAGTATTTACTTACACCACAACAAAAAGGAGAAGATTATTATGGCAAAACTGACTTTACAATCCACTGTAGGCGAAGCTATGCAGAATGAAAAGGCCGTGGCCGCCATTGAAAGCTTTATGCCCGGCATCACCAAAAATCCCGTTATTAAGATGTTCCAGCGCATTCCTCTGGAAAAGCTGACCCACATGGAACAGCTGCATTTGTCTGCGGAAAAGCTGAACGCCATGTTGGAGCAGGTCAATGCTGACTGATTGCAAAGCCTTACCAATACCTCCACGGTAAGCAAAAAGTCCCCTGCGGCAAGCTTTCTGCCGCAGGGGACTTTTTTCATTTGATTGGTGGAGTTTGCGCTGTTAATCAGGATTCTTCATATTCGTAGGGCAAAAATTCCGAAAGGAATCCTTTTTCCCGCAGAGCTGCTTCGATCTCATCCAAAACCTCTTCGCTCTCCGCCGAAACGCAGTGATAGTGATAGCCGGATGTCACGTTCAGCAGCGGAACCGACTTACCGCTGCGGATTCGCTCCATGAACAGCTGCACATCCCGGCGATTTCGGATATTCAGCGGAGCCGAAATGTTGCCATAGGCACGATGGCTGACACGCACATCCACTACGCAGCCGCCGCGATCCACAACTGTGGTCAGCTCCTCTTCCGACTGTTCATTGGTATGGCGTGTTTTAAACAGACGTGTGCACTCCTTGGGCCGATCCAGCAGATAGCCGCGGGCTGTAGCCCAAATGGGCTGCCCCTGCGAGCGAAGCAGGGCAATATCCTGCACCACCATCTGTCGGCTCACGCCTGTTGCCTTGCCCAGCGCACTGCCGGACAGCGGGGTCGAAGAATCCCGCAGCAGCTCCAAAATTCGTTTTCTGCGCTCTGCCCCGGTCATTTCTTTTTCCATTGCCGTCCGCCTTTCTTGTTTATCGTTCAACTCCTATTTTACTCCGTTACCCGCAGATATTTCAAGCTAATATCCAAAATTGGGGCCGAATGTGTCAGCGCTCCGCTGGAAACGAAGTCTACGCCCAGCCGGGTAATGGTCTGAATATTCTCACGGGTGATATTGCCCGAGCATTCTGTCTGCGCCCGGCCGTCAATCAGTCGGATTGCTTCTTCCATCATCTCGGGCGTCATATTGTCCAGCATAATGATGTCGGCACCGGCCTCCACGGCCTCGCGCACCATGTCCAAATTCTCAGTTTCCACCTCGATTTTGCGCACGAAGGGTGCATATGCTTTCGCCGCTGCCACCGCCTGTTTTACACCGCCGGCAGCATCAATATGATTATCTTTGAGCATAACGCCGTCACTCAGATTGTAGCGATGGTTACTGCCGCCGCCTACACGCACTGCATACTTTTCAAACACACGCATACAGGGCGTGGTTTTACGGGTATCCAGTAATGTGGTTCCGCTGCCTTCCAGCAGATCGACAATCGTGCGGGTATACGTTGCAATGCCGCTGAGGCGCTGCAGATAATTCAATGCTGTGCGTTCGCCGGACAGCAGTACCCGAACGTCGCCCTTAACCGTGGCCATATGCTGACCCTTGGCAACGCGGTCGCCGTCTTTTACATCGAACTCCACACGCGTATTGGGGTCCAGCAGCTGAAACACCCGTTCAAACACCGGCAGACCTGCAATGATGCCATCCTGCTTGCAGATCAGCTCTACCTGGCCCTGCTTTGCTTCGGGCATGACCGCGTTGGTGGATACGTCCTCGCTGTTGATGTCCTCTTCCAGAGCAAGGCGGATATACTTATCCGCTACAAGCTGCATCGTGATCTGGTTCATGCGTTTTCTTCCTTTCTCGTCTGTGCGATATGGTTGGCTGCCCGCTCACCAAACACCATGCTTTCCAGCAAGCTGTTGCTTGCCAGGCGATTCTTGCCGTGTACACCGTTGCAGCTGGTTTCACCCACTGCGTACAGGTGTTTCATGGTTGTCTGGGAATCACTGTCCACATAAACGCCGCCCATGAAATAATGCTGGGCAGGAACGACCGGAATCGGCTCTTTGGTGATATCATAGCCCTCTTCCAGGCAGGTGGCCATAATATTGGGGAAATGGCTGCGAATCTCATCAGCAGGAATATTTTCAAACGACAGACGCACGTACTCGCTGCCCTCTTCTTCCATCTGCTTGTGAATTGCATTTGCCACCACGTCACGCGGCAGCAGCTCGTTTACAAAGCGCTCCCCCTTGGCATTCAGCAGAATAGCGCCCTCACCACGGCAGGATTCCGAAATCAGGAACCGGCGGCCGGGCTTTTTGCTGTACAGCACAGTGGGATGAATCTGCACGTAATCCAGATGATCCAGACGCACACCGTGCTTTTCCGATACATCCAGTGCATCGCCGGTCAGGCAGCGGAAATTGGTGGAATGCTTATACCGGCCGCCAATACCGCCGGTGGCCATGACGGTATCCTTGGCATGGATAATCAGCGTTTCACCATCACGGGTCTTTGCCACCATACCGGTGCAGACACCGTTTTCTTCCAGAATATCCGTCATCGTGGTATATTCCATAATCTCCACATTGGGCATTGTCTTTACCACACGCTGCAAATTAGTGGTAATTTCCTTGCCGGTTGTATCCTCGTGGAAGCAAATGCGGGGACGCGAATGTGCACCCTCGCGGGTATAAGCAAGGCTGCCATCCGGGTTGCGGGCAAAATCCACGCCCCAATTTATCAGCTGATCGATCACGCTGCGGCTGGAGCGCAGCATAATATCCACGCTCTCCTTGCGGTTTTCATAATGACCGGCACGCATGGTGTCTTCGAAATAATCATCATAGTCATAGTCGCCCAGCAGCACGCAGATGCCGCCCTGAGCCAGCATGGAATTGCAGCTTTCCAGATCCTCTTTCGAGAGCATCAGAATCTTCTGATCCTTGGGCAGATGCAGTGCAGTGAACAGGCCGCCCACACCGCAGCCTGCAATGACGGTATCATATGTAACTTCTCTGGTACGATTGTTTTCTTCGCTATTCATTTTCATTTCGCCTCGAATTTTTATTTTGCCAGTTCCAGCATCCGCTCCAGCGGACGACCGGCCCCGGCTGCTACACACTCCGGAATGCTGGCCTCGTTTTCGCCGTTTTCCAGAACATGAATGATCTTATCCAGTGTGATACGCTTCATATCTGCGCACACAGGCTGCGTTTTTGGGAAATAGAACTCCTTATCCGGATTTTCTTTGCGCAGTGCGTGCTCCACACCGATTTCCGTTCCGATGATGAACTCTTTGGCATCGCTTGCGCCCACATATTTAATAATTCCGCTGGTGGAACCCAGATAGTCGGCCATCTCCCGCACTGCCGCGCAGCACTCGGGATGCACCAGGAGTTTTGCTTCGGGATGCGCAGCCTTGAGATTTTGCAGCTCCGGCGCGGAAATGCTGTCATGAATGGGACAATAACCGTCTACCAGCATTACATTCTTTTCAGGAACCTGCTCCTTTACATAACGGCCCAGGTTCTTGTCCGGAATGAACAGGATATTCTGATTGGGCAGATTGCGCACCACCTTAACTGCATTCGCAGAGGTTACACATACGTCCGCCCAGGTCTTGATTTCAGCGGTGGAATTGATATAGCAAACCACTGCCAGATCCGGGTACTCTTTGCGGCAGCGCTCCACATCCTCTTTGCGAACCATATGCGCCATGGGACAGTCGGCGGTCAGGTCCGGCATCAGCACCTGCTTATCCGGGCTGAGCAGCTTTCCGCTCTCCCCCATGAATCCCACACCGCAGTACACAATGGTATTGGTACTCAGGCCCTGGGCCAGCTTGCTGAGATAGAAGGAATCTCCGATGTAATCGGCCACTTCCTGAACCTCGGGAGACACATAGTAGTGTGCAAGAATTACAGCATCTTTCTCCTGTTTCAGTTGTGCGATCTTCTCCTGCTTTGTCATAGCTTTCCTCATTTCCCGTGCCCGCTCAGCACGGCCGTGTTGGTTAATCCGCCTGCTGCACTCTGCGCAGGTTGTCACCTTTTCTTGACAGGTGCTAGCTGACAGTATAGCACATTGTATGTCATGTGACAAGTGATATGTTATACAAAGTGTTTCGTCTTTTTTTCTCCGTGCTGTCGATTTCCACAGAAATGCTGTTTCCAACGAAAAATCGTTTGATTGTGCCGGTATCGCGTGCTATACTGCAAGCTGAAAGAATATGGTTTTCTTGCATTTTGACAGCGGTCACTTTACAGCAGTGGGTTTACACCTGTCAAGATGCTGAGGATAAGGAGCACTTTGGAAATGATGCAACAGGATACCCGCATCGAGCGGGACTTCATTGGAGAAAAGGAAATTCCCGCTCAGGCCTACTATGGCATTCACTCCCTGCGCGCACTGGAAAACTTTTCGATTACCGGAACCCGCCTTCATTCGGATATGATTTGCAGCCTTGCTATGGTTAAAAAGGCCTGTGCCATCGCCAACGGTCAGGCCGGCGTGCTGGATTCCGACCGATCCAACGCCATCGTGCGGGCCTGCGATCTGATTCTCAAGGGACAGTTTCACGATCAGTTTATTGTAGACCCGATTCAGGGCGGTGCCGGCACTTCCATGAACATGAACGCCAACGAAGTCATCGCCAATATTGCTATTGAGCTGCTGGGCGGTCAAAAGGGTGATTACGGCATCATTAACCCCAACGATCATGTGAACTGCGGCCAATCCACCAATGATGTGATTCCCACTGCCGGCAAAATTGCGGCTCTTGTCATGATGCGCGAACTGGAAATCAGTCTGAGCGCTCTGCAAAAGGCACTGGAAGAAAAGGGCCGGGAGTTCGATCCGATCTTGAAAATGGGCCGCACACAGCTGCAAGATGCCGTGCCGGTCCGTCTTGGGCAGGAATTTCACGCCTATGCCACCTCGGTTGCCCGGGGATTGGCTCGTGTTCGCCATTCCAGCCATGAACTGCTCACCATCAATCTGGGCGGCACCGCAATCGGAACCGGCATCAATGCAGATGAAGCCTATTTCAGCCACATCATTGAAATTTTGTCGGACTATATGGGCTGTGACTTTCACCGCGCCCGGGATCTGATTGATTCCACCCAAAATGTGGACTGCTTTGCCGCAGTTTCCAGCGCTGTGCGCAACTGTGCGCTGGCCCTTTCCAAAATTGCCAACGACTTGCGGCTGATGTCTTCCGGTCCCCGCGCGGGCTTGGGCGAAATCAGTCTGCCGCCCCGCCAAAACGGTTCCTCCATTATGCCCGGTAAGGTAAACCCTGTCATTCCGGAAGTTGTAAATCAGGTAGCGTTCCATATTGCCGGCAATGATGTAACGATTTCCATGGCGGTTGAAGCCGGCCAGATGGAACTGAATGCTTTTGAGCCAGTCATTTTGCATTGTCTGTTTGATTCCATCAGCGAATTGACCCATGCCGTAAATAGCTTTACGGTGAACTGTGTGCAGGGCATTCAGGCCAACAAGGATCGCTGTGCCGAATTGCTGGATTCCAGTGTAGGCATTGTAACCGCTCTCTGCCCTTATATCGGTTACGCAAAAGCTGCTGCCCTTGCCAAGGAAGCCTTGAAACGGGATATAACCGTGCGCCAGCTGATTCTTTCCAAAGCTCTTATGACCGAGGAAGAGGTGAACCGTGTTCTGGATGTGGATCAGATGACCCGCCCCGGAATCAACGGCAAGCTTTCCCGTGTTGAAAGCTGAACTGCAAATTTGCCCGCCGACTTTATGTGCCGGTTTGAAACACATTCTTCTCTCCTACCTTAAACCATCGACCTGACGGTTGTTTATCCATCCTCCTTTTTCTGTTTCACGCGGTCAGCCATCTGGCGCGCTTACAGGAAAGGAGGATTTTTTGTAAGCACTTCTCGTTTTGTGCTGATCGTCTGTTTTTTGAGATGCAAAAAAGGCTGCCTGCGTTTAAATGCAGACAGCCTTTTGAATGATTTATTTTGTTCCAATCAGATGGAGATGGTGTTGGCAACATCCAGCATGGTGGTGTCCAGAGGCTTATGCATAGACAGAGCCACATTGATGTCGTAGTCCACAATCTTATCAGCGGACAGAGCCACAACGCGGTTGTAGATGCCGTGCTCCAGCAGATACACAGCATGATAACCCATGGAAGAAGCCGTTACACGGTCACGCAGCGTGGGAGAACCACCGCGCTGTACATGGCCCAGGATGGTTGCACGAGAGTCGATGCCGGTACGGGCCTGAATCTCGTGAGCAATGTCCTGAGCGTGACCAACGCCCTCAGCCACAATAACGATGAAGTGCTTTTTGCCGGTCTTCTGAGTGAAGCTCATGCGCTCCAGAATATCGCGCTCGAAATCATAGGGACGCTCGGGGATCAGAATTGCAATAGCGCCGGTAGCAATACCAACGTTCAGAGCAATAAAGCCGGCGTTGCGGCCCATAACCTCAACTACGCTGCAGCGGTCATGACTCTGAGTGGTGTCACGCAGCTTATCAATCATTTCTACAGCAGTGTTCATAGCCGTATCGTAACCGATGGTGTATTCGCTGCAAGCAATATCGTTATCAATGGTGCCGGGAATACCGATGCAGGGAATGCCCTGAGCTGCCAGAGCCTTTGCACCGCGGAAGGAACCGTCGCCGCCAATTACAACCAGAGCATCAATGCCCAGTTCACGGCAGCGCTCTGCTGCACGCTGCTGGCCTTCCAGAGTCTTGAACTCCAGGCAGCGAGCTGTGTACAGAACAGTACCGCCGCGGTGGATGATCTCAGACACACTGCGCAGGTTCATTTCGTATACTTCACCGTTCAGCAGACCGTTATAGCCACGCTGAATACCCATCACGCGGAAACCGCGGCTGATGGCAGTACGGACAACCGCACGCACTGCAGCATTCATGCCGGGTGCGTCGCCGCCGCTGGTAAGCACACCGATCGTTTTGATTTCTTTAGCCATAAACAAACGTCCCCCTTTGATTAGACGGTCGCACCGCCAAAACAAAAAGCATTAAAATAATGAATTTTTCATTCCTTAATTGGATTATAGCAAGAAACTCAAACGAAAACAAGTGAAACCACCATGTTATTTTGTTGCAACATGTCCAGGCCCAAGGATATGCTCAAGCTCCTGAAAAAGCAGTGGATGCGCCTGTGTCCACAGGCTGTGTGGAGCGCGGACGCGCTGCTTTGTATCCTCAAAGTACATATAAACAGGCAGGCTTCCCTCGAAGATGCTCAGAAGGTTTTTCACACGTTTAAATTGCCAGGATTCCATGGACGGAAGTTTCAACCACAATTCCTTTCTTTTGGGCTGAAGCTGGTGGCCCGCGGGCTTTTCGGCCGGTTTATAGTCCGCAATGGGCACAATGCTGTTGGCCACAAGCTTGGTGTTTTCCTCTTCTTTGACCGAAGCCCGGCCGCTCACTACGACCACCGCATTTTCCTGTAATGCATCCCGGCACTCTGCCAGCACCTTGGGGAACACGATGATTTCCATGGTGCCGGTCAGATCCTCCACCGTGGTGAAGGCCATCAGTGTATTGGACTTGGTGGTCATGATTTTGCTGCGCACCACCGCACACACGATCAGCACTTCCTTGGAATCGTACTCTTTGGCTGATTCACCATTCAGCTGATTGATACTGCAGCTGGCAATGTTGCGGATAGCAGATGCATACGCATCCAGCGGGTGACCGGACAAATACAGGCCACTCACCTCTTTTTCCATCTGCAGAAGTTCTTTCTGCGGATATTCCGCTGCCGGAGGAATGACATAATCGTTGGCGGACTCTTCCTGGCCAAGCGCCTGCGAAAACAGATCCAGCTGGCCTTCCAGATTCTTGCGGTAGTCTGTTTCCACACTTTTCAGGATGCCCTCAACGCTCTGAATCATTCCCCGCCGGGTATTCTCAATTCCATCGAACGCGCCGCTTTTAATCAGGCTTTCTACTGCTCGGCGGTTCACTTCGGTACCGTGCATACGGTGACAGAAATCGTACAGCGACCGGAAGGGTTTCTCCTGCCGTTCCCGTACCACCGACGCAATCAGGTTGCGGCCCACATTCTTTACTGCGTTCAGGCCAAAACGAATGTTTTCGCCGTCCACCGTAAAGCCGCCATAGCTGACATTGATATCCGGCGGCAGCAACCGGATTCCCATGCGCTGACATTCACCGGAATATTCGATGACCTTATCGGTATTATCCAGCACGCTGGTGAGCAGCGCCGCCATAAACTGACTGCGATAGTGGCACTTGAGATATGCCGTTTGGTAAGCCACATAGGCGTATGCCGCTGCATGGGATTTATTGAATGCATAAGACGCAAAGCTGGACATATCATCGAAGATCTCATTGGCAATCTTCTCCGAAATTCCATTTGCCACACAGCCCTTGCACTCGTGACCCGGCTCCTGATTTCCATACACAAAGTGCTGACGTTCTTTTTCCATAACGTCATGCTTCTTTTTGCTC
>RCNH01000252.1_pt1 | contig 24885 bp, 25 predicted proteins | sample 2041161 | NCBI WGS metagenome assembly RCNH01 (sample SAMN09708215, study PRJNA481090) | Feces metagenome, whole genome shotgun sequencing project. | biome: feces | host: Leptonychotes weddellii | place: Antarctica: Sion Island | collected 2010-03-01 | reverse complement strand
TTCTTCTTTCTAAAGAAAGAAGGTGCAAAATTCGGCTTTCCCGACAAATTTATGTATCTTTGCAAGCTACAACCCCACATCTATGCTGGAAAAACTCGCAAAACAAACCGCTATATACGGCATCAGCACCATCGTGGTGCGATTTCTGAGCTACCTGCTCACCCCCTACTACACCCGTATCTTCGGACTCGAGGAGTACGGTGTGGTGACCGATATCTATGCACTCATTCCGCTCGCCCTCACCCTCCTGACGATGGGTATGGAGTCGAGCTACTTCCGCTTTTCGGCAAAGGCCGACGAGCAGGGCGGTGACGTGAAGGCCGCCAAACGCCGTCTGTTTGCCACCACATGGGGCATCACCTCGCTGGCTGCCGCCATCTTCTTTGTGGTGATGGCCTTCTTTCGCGAGGAGGTCGCCGCCGTGATGGGCGAGGCGTATGTTGCCCACCCCGAATATGTGGTTTGCGTCGCCCTCATCATTCTGTTCGATGTGTGGGGCTGTATCCCCTTCTCGCGACTGAGGGAGCAGGGACGTGCGATGACCTTCGTGGGTATCAAGGCGCTCAACGTGGTGATGAATGTGGCACTGGCGTTTATCTTCGGTGCCGTGGGGCTCTACTCCTCGGACTTCGGTGTGGGCTGGGTCTTTGTCGCTAACCTCATTGCCAGCGTGGTGACATGGCTCGTGATACTGACCACCGTTGATCGCACCGTGCCCAAAATCAACTGGGGACTCCTCATGGCGGTCTTCGCCTACTCCATGCCGCTGCTCATCGGCGGTCTGACGGGTACGGCCAACGAGTTTATCGACCGTCAGATGATTAAATACCTCATTCCCGACGGGGCAATGGCACAGCTGGGTATCTACGGCGCCATCACCAAGATTGCCGTGGTGATGATGCTCTTCTACCAGATGTACCGTCTGGCGGCAGAGCCTTTCTTCCTGTCGAACTTCAAGAAGGAGGACTTCGTGGCGATGAATGCCGCCGCACTGAAATACTACGTCATGGCATCGATGGTCATCTTCCTCGGCATCGCCCTCTTCCGCGACTTCTTTGCGCTGATTGTGGGTGGCGACTTCCGAGAGGGTATCTTCATTCTGCCCGTGATTTTGGGTGCGAATATCCTTGCCGGCGTGTGGCTCAACCTCTCGTTCTGGTACAAGAGAGAGGAAAAAACCTTCTTCGCGGTGGTGGTCACGAGTGCCGGTCTGGTGGCGATGTTGCTCTTCGGCCTGTGGCTCATTCCGCTGTTGGGATACTACGGAGCGGCATGGACACGTTTGGCCAGTGAGTCCACGATGGTGGCGGTGAGCTGGTGGCTCAACCGCCGTTACTTCCCCACGCCCTACAACTGGGCACGCATGGGCGAGTTTGTGGCGGTTGCGCTGGCGATGTTCTTCGTGGCGGAGGGCTTCAACACGGTGGTGGATTGCGCCGTGGCGGATTACGCCTTTGCGGTGGTGGTTTTCGGCCTCTATCTGGTCTACCTCGTGCGCCGCGAGAAAATCGACATCGTGGCCCTGTGTCGCTCGGCACTGCGCCGCCGATAGGGTGACTGTCAAGAGATGAACCTAACCTAAAAATACAACGACCTATGAAACTGACGAATTTGTTACTCCCCCTCCTCGCCGCTCTTTTGATGGGCGGTTGCGGACATTGCGATAAGAAGGCTTGCGAACAGCCCTACAAGGCCGGTCATGTGGTGATGATCGGACTCGACGGCTGGGGTGCATACAGTGTCGAGAAGGCAGAGATGCCCGTTGTGAAACAGATGATGAAGGAGGGTGCCTTCACCCTCAGGAAGCGTTCGGTGCTGCCCTCGTCGAGTGCCGCCAACTGGGCTTCGATGTATATGGGTGCCGGCCCCGAACTCCACGGATATACCGACTGGGGCTCGCAGACCCCCGACCTGCCCTCGCGCGTCTATGGTGATACGGGTATGTTCCCCAATCTCTTTGCCCTTCTGCGCAAGGCGGCTCCCGAGGCCGACATGGCGTGCTTCTACGAGTGGGGCGGTATGCGTTATGTCATCGACACCACCGCCTTCACAACCTTTGCCCAGACCATTCCCGAAGCCGTGGAGGGCGACCCCCGTCCCGTGACCACCGATGTGGCGGTGAAGTACATCACCGAGCACAAGCCCCTGCTCATCAATGTGGTCTATGACCAGCCCGATGGCGTGGGTCACCGCATCGGCCACGACACCCCCGAATACTACGCCCAACTCAAGGTGCTGGATGCCGAAATCGGCCGTCTCATTGCGGCAGTGAAGGAGGCAGGCATCTACGACGATACGATTTTTGTACTCACCTCCGACCATGGCGGCATCAATCGCGGTCACGGCGGCAAGACCATGCTTGAGATGGAGACCCCGTTCATCATCTTCGGCAAGGGTGTGAAAAAGGGACTGGAGTTCACCGAGAGCATGATGCAGTTCGACTGCGCACCCACGGTGGCCGAAATCTTCGGTCTCGAACTGCCGCAGGTGTGGATTGGCCGTTCGATGTCGCAGGTCTACGAATAACATCTCCCCAAAAGAAAACGAGTCATGCAGTTTAAGGATATTACAGGACAGGAAGATTTGAAACGCCACCTCGCAAGAAGTGTCGATAACGGACGTGTGAGCCATGCCCAGCTTTTCACGGGTATGGCCGGTGCCGGTGCGCTGGCACTGGCGGTGGCGTATGTCCAGTATCTGTTCTGTGAGCACCGGCATGACGGTGATTCGTGTGGCGAGTGCCCCTCGTGCCGTCAGATTGAGAAGCTGGCGCACCCCGACCTCCACTGGGTCTTCCCCGTCAACAAGCAGGGCAAGAAGTCGGGCGAGGTCATCACCTGTGACGAGTTTCTGCCCCTCTTTCGCGAGAGCTTCCTCCGCCGTGGGGGCTACCTCACCCCGCAGGAGTGGTATGAGCGTCTGGATTTGGGCAAGACCCTCAAGGGCATCATCACCGCACGCGAGGCCGACCAAATCATCCGCAAACTCTCGTTCAAGAGCTACGAATCGGACTACAAGGCGATGATTGTGTGGCTGCCCGAGACGATGAACGAGGAGGCGGCCAACAAAATCCTCAAAATCCTCGAGGAGCCGTGGGACAAGACCCTCTTTCTGCTGGTGGCCGAGCAGCCCGACCTGCTGCTGAAGACCATCATCTCACGCACGCAGGAGGTCACCGTGCCGCGCATCGCGCCCGAATGTCTGGAGGCGGCTGCCGTGGCAGGTGGAGTCACCAACCCCGAGGAGGCGCGTCAGATGGCACGCTTCGCCGGAGGAAGTCTCATCGAACTGCAACACCTCATCTCGGGGGAGAACGATGCCCAGCGCAGTGAGAATTTCGACCTTTTCTGCTCGCTCATGCGCCTGAGCTACAACGACAAGCACCTCGAACTCATCGGCTGGGCGGAAGATGCCGCACAGCTGTCAAGAGAGCAGCAGCGCGGTTTTCTGCGCGATGCCGCCCGACTTTTGAGGGAGAGCTTCGTGCTCCACGCCCGCATACCGCAAATCAGCTACCTGTGGGGCGAGGAGTTGCGTTTCTGCAAGAACTTTGCACCGTTTGTGGGGAGTCGCAACATCGAACCCCTCCTCTCGCAAATAGAGAGCGCGGGCGAGCAAATCGCACAAAACGGTAATCCGACAATAGTATTCACCCATTTTGCACTCGCCGTGAGCAAAATGATTAAACATCTTTTTTAGTTATGGCACGAGTTACACTTTTGGCAGGAGGCAACGTCGGCGACGTGAAGCAGACTTTGCAGGCAGCTCAACAGCTCATCAACCGTAAAATCGGAGCGGTGATGCGCTGTTCCCACCGCTATCAGAGCCGGGCATGGGGTTTTGACTCCGATGAGACATTCTCGAATCAGGCACTGGAGGTCGATACCGACCTCACCCCCCACGAGGTGCTCGATGTCATGCACGAGATAGAGAACGAACTGGGACGCGACCGCCGTGCCGAAGCCCTCGAAAAGGAGAAGTCGGGACAGCGTTACGCCTCGCGTGTCATCGATGTGGACATCATCTTCTACGACGATGTGGTGTGCCACGACGAGCAACTCACCCTGCCCCATCCGCTCATGGCCGAGCGCGGCTTCGTGTTGCAACCCCTCGCCGAAATCATGAGCGCGAAGCGTCACCCCGTGAGTGGCAAAACCGTGGGCGAGATGTTCGCGGAGTGGAAAGCCAAGGAAAATCAAATGTAAAGAACGATAAATGTCAAGAACGCTTAAATTGTTATTCTTCGCAACGGCTGTGTTGCTGTCGGCGTGCTCCAAGGATGTGACTCTGGAGACGCGCTACGTCATCAGACCTCTGTTGCAGACCAGTGCCGACGACCGTCAGCCGAAGGTGGTGGAGGGGGCTACGGCCTTTGCCTACTATGTCGATACCACGATGTGGAAGGTGGCCTCCTACGATGACGCCGTGGCAGGTGTCATCACCCACAAGGAGACGGGTGAGCAGCGCAACGAACCCGCGGCGGTGTCGGAACCCTACACGGGTAACGAAGCTCCGGAGCCTGCCCCCGAACAGCGGGCGGCCACCGATGCCGAAACGGAGGTTTCGACCGAGGGGTGGTTGCAGCTCCACATCTCCTCGCCCCTGCAAATGGTGGTGGTGGTCGATCCCGTGAACAAGATATACGCCTACACCAATCAGAAGCTGGTGGAGAACCTCCACACGCTCTACTCCACGGTGGTCTTTCAGGCGTGGAAGGAGACAACCTCCTATCAGAGCAACGGCTGGAGCTTCTATCGTGACGGCTTCGTGCCCCACGACAAGATACAGTGTGTGGTGCGCCCGAAGGCTCAGCTCGAGCAGGGTGGCGAAGAGTCGCCCCTCGACAACATGAGAATCTACGCCTACGCGGTGGATACCGTGGAGTGGGGTGTGCCCACCTATGAGGATGCCGCCAACGGTGTCATCGTCCGCAAGAAGAGTGGCGAGAAGCGTACCAACCCCGAATTCAACGCCTACCCACAGGGCGAGAGCGGCGACTACACCATGGAGGTGAACCGTCCGCTGGTGATGGTGGTGGCGGTCGATCGCACCCACCGCATCTATGCCTACACCCGTCGGGAAATCAACTTCGAGGGCGAAGCTCCCGTCCTGACACCCCTCTTCCCCGTGTGGCGACAGAAGGGTCGTTACGCCGAGGGCGGCTGGAGCTTCACGAACGATAAATATTTGCAGGAGAAGAACCCTGCCCCCAAAACCCATAGAGAGTAATGACCGTATCGAAAAGATGTATCGTAAATGTGCTTCGCGCAGGCGTGGCAATGTTCTTTGTGCCGGTGCTCCTGAGCCGTTGTGCCAGCATGATGACCCCGACAGGTGGTCCGCGTGACACCCTGCCCCCGGTGATTGTCAAAATGACGCCCGACAATATGTCCACCAACCGTCCGCTCACCAAGCATCAGCCCATCTATATCGAATTCAACGAATTTGTGCAGATAAAGGACCAGCAGAAGGAGTTTTTCGTCTCGCCGGCGACCAAGAAAAAACCGCTGGTGTCGTTGCGCGGTCGCGGTATTGTCGTGCAGCTGCGCGACACGCTGGAGCCCAACACCACCTACTCGCTCAACTTCGGCAGCTCGATTCGCGACAACAACGAGAACAACCCGCTCAACTCCATGCGCTATGTCTTCTCGACGGGTGACGCTGTCGATTCGATGATGATGACCGGCTACACCGCCGATGCCTACAAGGCCGACTCCATGTCGAAGACCTTCATCTGGTTCTTCCCCGCGGATTCGGTGGAGCAGGTGGCCGAGTACGACTCGACCATCTTCAAGTACAAGCCGCGCGTCATTGCCCGTGCCGAGAACAACGGTATCTTCATCGCGCAGAACCTCAAACCCATCGACTACAAGGTCTATGGCGTCACGGATGCCAACGACAATCAGATGTATGAGGCAGGTGTGGATAAGGTGGGATTTGTCGAGGGAGTCTACAACCCCTCGAAGATGCCCGACTTTGCCATCTGGTTCGACTCCGTGAGACAGTATGTCACCGCCGAGCCGCAGCTCTATATGCGTATGTTCACCGACAAGGCCTTCCGCCGTCAGAACCTCTCGGAGACCGACCGTCCGTCACAGCACCGTGCCAACCTCTACTTCGCGGCGGCATATCCGCGTATCGTGAAGATTCACTTCGACAGCCTGCCCGACGAGAGCATCATTCTCGAACCCATGACCAAGGGGCGCGATACGGTGGCGGTGTGGATTAACCACCCCTCGGAGCTGATTCCCGACTCGCTGCGTGGCGAAATCACCTACTTCAAGCACGACACGCTCAATGTCTTGCAGGAGGTGACCGAGCCGCTGAAACTCAACTGGCGATATATCGAGAGCAAGGAGGAGAAGCGCGAAAGAGAGAAAGAGGAGAAGGAGCGCAAGCGTGCCGAGGAGGCCGGCGAGGAGTACAAGGCCCCGAAGCGTCCCAGCAAGTTTGTGCATAAGATACCCACCTCGGCGGAGGTGAACCCCGAACGCAATCTCGAAGTGTCGTTCGATTATCCGCTGGCGGAGATTGACTCGGCGCGTCTGCTGATGACCTTCACCGACGAGAAAGAGAATGTCGAGGATTTGCCCGTCCACTTCGTGCGCGACACGGGTGACCTGCGCAAATGGCACATCATCTCCGACTGGAGCCGTCAGGGCAAGTACACCCTCACCATTCCCGAGGGTGCGATTACCGACATCGCGGGACTGAAGAACGACTCGCTGACCTGCAACTACACGGCACTCGACCCCGACAAATGTGCCGTGGTGAAGGTACACATCTCCGCCCCCGAGGACGGACGATATATCCTCCAGCTGCTCGACGGCAACAACGCCCTCAAGGAGGAGAAACGCAATGTGCGTGCCGGTGATGTGCAGTTCAACTATGTGCCGGCAGGTGACATCAAGTTCCGCATCATCGAAGACAAGAACGGCAACGGCGAGTGGGATTCGGGCGATGTGGTGAAGCGTCTGCAACCCGAACGTGCGGAGTTTTACGCCAACAAGGAGGGGGACGAGGTCTTCGTCTCGAAAGCCAACTGGGAGATGGAGCTGGAGATGAACATGCGACAAATCTTTGCCCCCGTGACCATGAAGTCGCTCTCACGTATGCTCGACGAGCGCGAGATGCAGCGTCTGAGAAAGGAGGCGGAGCGCAGAGCCAAGGAGCGTCCCTCGAAGAAGAACCGCAACAACGAGGACGAGATGAACCGCATCAACAACAGCATGAACTCCACGGGAAATATGTTCAACAAATTCAGATAACGAATGAAGAAAAGACTCGAAATAAAGATTTTGGCATTGCTGCTGGTGGCTCTCTTCGCTGCCGGAGCGGTGCGTGCGCAACATACGCTGGGCTTCACCGTGGGTTACGGCATGTCCAATGCCCGTTTCGAACCCAAGTTGGAGACCAAAGCCCTGTGGGGGTCGTACAACGCCGGCATCACGTGGCGTTACTACGGCAAGCAGCGTTTTGTGGGCGGCTTCGGTATCGACTTCGAATTTCTCCAGCAGGGTTTCTCCTACCCGGTGAACCACTGGGTCGAGGACGAGAAGGACTACCGCTACTACACGCGTCATGTCAATACCCTCATGCTGCCCATCGTGTGGCAGCCCCACTTCTACCTCTTCAACCACCATCTGAGAGTCTATCTCGAGGCGGCGGCCACCTTCTCCTACTCCCTCTCCTCGACCTTCGAGAACGAGTATGCCCGTGACAAGGGCGAGGCGGGCTGGAAGGGCGACTACCCCTACAAACTCACACGCGACAACCGCTGGGGCTATGGTCTGGCAGGCGGCGCGGGCCTTTCGTTCCTCGTCAAGCGATTCGAAATCAACGTGCGTGCGCGTTACTACTTCGGATTGGGCGATGTGGTGCGCAACCGCAACAAGTACGCCGACAACCACACCGACGGACCCGAAAACCCCTTCGCGCAGACCCCCACACGTTCGCCCCTCGACAATCTCTCCATCAGTGTGGGATTGAGCTACCGCTTCAACAAGGAGGGCTTCGATGTGTGGAAGAAGCGCGGCCCGAAGAACAAAATCAACAAGGAATTTAATTACAACAAAAAATAAAGACTATGGAAAATACACGTCAGCAGAAAATTGCAAAGCAGATACAGAAGGACATCGCCGACATCTTCCAGAAGGAGGCTGCGGCTACCGTCAAGGGTTCGTTGGTGACCGTCACCGAGGTGAGAGTGTCGCCCGACTTCAACTACGCGAAGGTCTATGTCAGCATCTTCCCCTTCGACCACAGCGAGCAGGTGATGAAGTCCATCGAGAAGGACAACTGGCTCATTCGCAAGGCACTGGGCTCGAAGGTGCGTTTCCAGCTGAAGAACGTCCCCGAATTGCAGTTCTTCCTCGACGACTCGCTGGAGTACATCGAGCATATCGATGAGGCACTCAAGCGATAGATAATATCGGTGGCGCAAGGTGCGCCCGCTCTTTTTCTCCGATGACGAGTCGGGCGGAGAGTCCCTCTGATGGGGAACAACGCCCGATGAACTCCTCCGGGGCGGAACTCCTCCGCCGGGGGGACACGGCTTTCGAAAAGGGTGGGGCAAAGTCCCCTGCGCCGGACAGACAACCCCCGACAACGATATGCTGCATCACTTCTTTGCCCGTCGCTACCTCTTCTCGCCCAAATCACGGTCGGTCATCAACCTCATCTCGGGGTTGAGTGTCGTGGCTGTGGCGATGCCCGTGGCTGCCATGATTATCCTTCTGGCGGTCTTCAACGGCTTCGAGTCGCTGGTGAGCGAGAACTTCTCGACCTTCGATGCCGACCTCACGGTGTCGCCGCGCAAGGGTCAGACCTTCCGCTGCGAGGAGGCCGACACCGCCGCCCTGCGCCGTGTGGAGGGGGTCGGAGCGATGAGCTTTATCCTGGAGCAGAGCGCACTCCTGGAGTGCAACTCCCGACAGGCGACCGCTCTGGTGAGGGGTGGTGATGCACACTACGGCGAGGTCTTCGACTGGGAGGAGACGGTGGCTGTGGGCTACCCCGATTTGCGGGTGGGTGACCTCCACCGTCTGGTCATCGGGCAGGCGATGAGCTATATGTTGGGCATCAGAGCGTTGAACGACAGCCGCGTGAGGTTGTACTCCGTAAGGCGCACGCCCTTCTCCTCGCTGCTGCCGATGGAGAACTTCTCGCGCCGCGAGTTGCCCGTGGGGGGTATCTTCACCGTGGATTTGGACAGCGAGCGACAGTATGTCCTCACCTCGCTGGAGTTTGCACAGGAGCTGTTCTCCCACCCCGACCGCGCCTCGTCGCTGGTCATTCGCACCACCCGCGCTCCCCAAGAGGTGCAGCGCGAGGTGCAGCGTGCGCTGGGTGACGAGTTCCGCGTGCTCACGCGCGAGGAGCTGAGGGCTTCGACCTACCGCATCATGCGCTACGAGAAGTGGGGCATCTTCTTCATCACGCTGCTGGTGCTGGTGGTGGCTTCGTTCTCGGTGGTGGGGGCGTTGGCGATGCTCATCGTCGAGAAGAAAGACGATGTGTCGACCCTGCGTGCCCTGGGTGCCGACCGCGGTTTCGTGTGTGCGGTGTTCCGCAGCGAGGGGTGGCTCATCTGTGCCTGTGGCGGTGCGCTGGGGCTGGTGCTGGGCATTGCGCTGACCCTCGTGCAACAGCACTTCGGCATCATAGAGATTCCTGCCGACACCTTCCTTACGAAGAGCTATCCCGTGAAACTCATGTGGGGCGACATCGCGGTGGTGGTGGCGGCCTTTGCGGCGGTGGCTGCCGTGCTCTCGCACCTCACCGTGCGCAGTATGATTAAAAAGAATATCTGAGACTATGAAACGTATATTTTTGGCGGTGTTTTCCGCCCTTGTAACCCTCTTCTCGGTGGGCTGTTCCCACAACAACATCATTCCCGACAGCGTGCTGGCGCAAATCTTCCACGATGCCTTCCTCACGAATGCCTACCTCGACGAGCACCGCTACATCAGGGTCGATTCGTTGAGAATCTATGAGCCGGTCTTCGAGAAGTACGGCTACACGACCGAGGACGTCATCTCCACCATCGGTAACTTCTCGCGCAGAAAGAGTGCGCGTCTGGGCGATGTGGTGGAGCTGGCCATCGATATGCTCGAAAAGGAGGGAGCGGTCTATAACCGCGAGGTGGCGGTGTTGGACACCATCGACAATGTGGCACGCCGCACCTTCACCCACACCATTCTGCGCGACACGCTCATTCGTTTCGAGAGCTGGAAGGACACCGCAAAGGTGAGTTTCACCCTGCCCGTGAGTCCGGGACGCTATGTGGTGACCTACGATTACAAGGTGGGCGACAAGGACGAGAACGAGTACCGCCTGCGCTACGAGATGTGGCTGGAGCGCGGTAAATCGACCTACAAATCCAATCAGGTGTATAACACGCTCAACCGCTATTCGGAGTCGGGTGTGAAGCGCGAATTCAAGGTGGACAGCACCTTCAGCCGTCTGCAATTGCGACTGGTCACCTGCAATGGCAAGCGTAAGCGTCCCTCGGTGAAGATTCGCAACTTTCATGTGAAGTATGTCCCCGAACCCGAGGCGGCGGTGGATAGTCTCTATCAGCGTCAGCTCGACATCCGCATCTTCTCCGACAGTTTCATCTCCATGGCACGCAAGGATGCCGCAGAAACCAAGGAGTAGTGGCCGTAAGACAGATAGCCTCCAACTACATTTGGAGCCGCGAGAGGGGCTTTGAAGCCCACCCCGTTGCCACGGTCGATGCCACGGGACGCATCACCGCCTGTCGGCTCGTTGCCGACCCCGACCGCGAACCCTTCACCGAGTTCTTTTCGGGGGTGCTGGTCGGCGGTTTTCCTGTGGCGTACCGCGAGGTCTTCCGTGAGATGATGACATCGCAAGAGAAGGGACTGGACGCCCTCCTGCGCGAAAACATCACCGGAGAAGGGTGTGTGGTGGTCATCTCGGGCTTGGACTACGGGACGATGAGCCTTACGCCGCGTTCCGAGATTATGAGGATTGTATAGCCCTTTTGTATGATACAGATATAAAACAACCGTTCACCCCAAAAGGTGAACGGTTGTTTTTTGCAGATAGGTGTCCGATTTTCGGGTCGGCATCACGTTATTTCTTCTCTTCGGGGTAGAATCTTACCGCCATGTCGTCAAAAGCGAAGTAGGCGGGAACAGACATACCGTATTCGTTGCCGATGGTCGATGTCATGTCGAACTCGATGGCCATCACCTCGCCCAGTTTCGAGAGGTCCCACATCTTCCAGCCCTCGATAATCTTGCCGTCCTTCATCAGATAGAAATCCTGTGTTCCGCAGGCTGCGGCATTGGCATCGAAACCTTTGACGGTGATGATGACGTTGTCCTTTTCGTTGGCAGGGCGTGAAAAGGCGTTGCCATTGAGGGCTACGTTGATGAAGTTGGTGGTGGCTGCGATATACACATGATCGATGATGCGAGCCTTGCCGTCCGAGAATACCATCTGGGGCAGCTCCTGCTCGGGCATCGAGCGGTAGCCGAAGTGTACGGCAAAGTTCTTCGAGTTGTTGTGACCGCTCTTCAGGGGAATAGCGAGCTGGGTATCGTTGTTACCCTTGGCGATGTCCTGCTCGATGTAGTTGGAAATCGCCCAACCGCCGTTGAAGTATTTTGTACCCCACGCAGCGGCAGGGAAACCGCCAAAGAGCAGTTCGGTGTTGCCCTCGTCATACCACGAGTACATATCCGAAGACTCACCATAAAGCAGGGGGCCGTTGTTCTGGGGACTGTCGATGAGTGACGACCAGTCGGACTTGCCGAGGAAGTTGCCCGCACCCTTGTAATCCTTGTCCTCAAAGGTGAGTACACGCAATTGATAGGGGGCTACATTGTCATCGTCGTCGCACGATGTCATCACACCACATGAGAGTGCCGCAAAGGCAAGCAAAGTCAAAAGTTTTTTCATATCTGTTGTATTTAAGGTTGTTTTTTTTTGATGTCCGTGCAAAAAAAAATCCGCATCTCTTACGGGACGCGGAGCAACAAAATTCTCATTCTTCCCTCCTCGGACGGGGTGTCTTACTTCTCGCCGAAAAGGAAATCATCTGCCTACGCTCCTGTGTTCCCGCAGGGTAACAGTATGTCGTATAAGGCCGGTCTCTGACTTTTCCGTCCCTTGGGGTCGGGGCATCACGGAATTTACAGTAACGGGTATTGTTGCAGAATTGCACTGCATTCCCGGTTCATCGCTCAACCTCCTCATGCTCTGCACACTCGGACAGGACGGAGGGGCATTTGCGAAAACCTTATACCTAACAAAGATAAGTAAAATATCGTTTTGACGGACGGCGTGGGGCGTTTTTTTCGGCGGAAACAGAGCTTGGAGCAAAAAAAAAGAGCCGAAGCTCTCTTTTTAGTGTTTGTACACCATATATATATGGTCGGGGGGCAGGGCATAACGCACCTGCTCCTCCTCGGTGAGGGTACTGCGGTAGTCGATGTCGCGGGCATCGAAGCCGGCCTCGCGCAGACGCTCCACATAGTCGTTGCCGTAGATGCGGCGGTGGTCATACTGACCGAAGATACGCGTGCGCTCCTCTGGGTCGGTAATAGAGTCGTCCTCGTAGGTGGTGGCGCGGTCAAGCTCCACGGGTGAGAGCAGTATGCCGCAACCGCCCGGTCGGAGGATACGGTACAACTCGCGCATCGCCAGACGGTCGTCGGCAACGTGTTCGAGCAGGTGGTTGCAGAGAATCATGTCGAAGGAGTTGTCCTCCAGCGGGATTTGCTGCACATCGAAATGCAGGTCGGCAAGGGGACTCTCCAAATCGGCGGTCACATAACGCTCCCTGCACGCCGCGAAGTGGGGCTTGAGGTGGCGCATGATGCACACCTCGGGGGCAATGTGGAGGGTGCGCGGATGGTGTTCCAGCACCGTGGTCTCCCGCTCGAGGTAGAGCCACAGCAGGCGGTGACGCTCCAGCGACAGACAGTGGGGGCAGAGGGCATTCTCGCGCGAGGTGACATAGCCGTAGGGCAGGAACTTGCGGTACTCCCTGCCACAGAGCGGACACTTCACCTCGTGACCCCGATAGAAAAGCCCCGTGAGGGGGACGGTCCATTCCGCCATGCGTTGCAGAACGGGACGCGGCAGGTGGTTCAGCGACCAGCGTATGAGACCCTTTATCATTCGGCGGTGATTTTTGCGACCTCCTCCTCGGTTTTCAGCAGTCGCTGTTTGCATTGGGCAATCAGTTCGGTGGCGCGCTTCACCTCCTTGGCCAGCTCCTCCACCGAGATTTCTTCTCTCTGTATGCGGCCGAGAATCGACTCGACCTCGGTCATAGCTTCTTCGTAGCTCAACTCTTTTTTTGCCATATCTTTGTTGTGTTTACCGTTGCTGTAATCTCTCCGTCGGAGAGGGTGATGGTGAGGATGTCGCCGGATGTGACTTCATCGGCATGGGTTATCGCCTGCTCGCGGGCGTGCAGAAGGGCAAATCCCAACTTCAGCACCCTTTCGGGCGAGTGGGCTTCGACCACCTCCCCGTAGCGGTCGAGTTGTTGGTGACGGCGGCGGAGGAACTCCGTAATGCGCTCTGCGAGGGTGGGGCGGAGCTGCTCGATGCGGAGCTTCTCGCGCGAGAGGAGCGACTCTGTCAGACGCCGGCAGTCGCCACTCATGCGCTCCAGACGCAGCGCCTCGGCATGAGTGCGCTCACGGGTGGCATTTTCCAAAGTCACCGCCAAAAGGTTCATCTTGCTCTCCAACTGCGCCGCCAGCTCCACTAACCAGCCTGCCACCGCCGTGGGGGTCTTGAGCATCTGATAGGCGACCATGTCGGCAACGCTGATGTCCTTGTCGTGACCGATACCCGTGGCGACGGGCAGGGGAAATTGTGCCACGTAGCTGCACAGGCGGTAGGCATTGAAGCAGTTCAGGTCGCTGACCGAACCTCCGCCTCGTATGATGACCACCACATCGAACTCCTCCTGACGGTCGGCGATGCGACACAATGCCTCGATGATGGAGTCCTCGGCAGCCCCTCCCTGCATGAAGGCATCGAAAAGGGTGGTCGTGATGCGGTAGGGGCTTTTGTTCAGCTCCTTCATGAAGTCGCGGTAACCTGCCGCATTGGCACTCGACACCACCGCCACGCGCTGGGCGCAGGGGGGCAGATATTGTTCGCGGTTCATGTCCCAAACCCCGTCCTTGCGCAGCTGGAGAATGGTCTCCTGACGCTGGCGTTCCATGTCACCGAGGGTGTAGGAGGGGTCGATGTCGATAATCTGAAGGGCGAAGCCGTAGATTTCGTGATAGGTGACCATCACACGCGCCAGAATCTGAAGCCCGGCGGCGAGATGCTGTCCCGTCTCGGCTTCGAAGTTGGTGGCGATGCGCGGCAGGTTGCTGCTCCATATCATGGCGCGTGCCTGTGCCGTGGGGACGCCGTTGCGGCCGCCCTTCTCCACCAGTTCGAGGTAGCAGTGCCCCGAATAATTGACCTTGAGTTCCGAAATCTCGGCACTCACCCACAAGGGTTGGGCAAAGCGTTCCTCCAACTCGTTCTTGACACGGCGTTGGAGTTCGCGCAGGGTGATATGGGGTTGTTCGGCCATCTTACATCAATATTCCAAGGGTGAGCAATAATCCGAAAAGGGTGATGTTGCGTGCCGTGAGTCCCAGACAGGCGTTGAGTTCGCGTCCGTGGTCGATGCGCACCATCTTCCTCCACGTGGTGTAGTGGAACGGCAGGTAGGCGATGATGACCGCCAGCGTGGGGTGTCCCTCCGCCATGAGCGGCACACAGCTCGCCACCGCCAGAAATCCGAGGGCGAGGTAGGCATATTTGCCGAACCGCTCGCCGAAGATGACCACCACGGTGCGTTTGTTCGCCTTGCGGTCGCCCTCGCGGTCGCGGAAGTTATTGACCATGAGCATGGTATCTATCGAGAGTCCGCACGCTAATGCCACCAGCAGCACATCGGCATTCCACACCCCTGTTTGCAGGTAGTAGGTGAAGCCCACGGGGACAAGTCCGAAGAAGAGAATGACAGCCACATCGCCCCAGCCGTGGTAGGCCAGCGGATAGGGTCCTGCCGTGTAGAGGCTGGCGAAGATGACGCACGCCAGCCCCACGAAGATAAGCTCCCACGAGCCGAACCACAGCAGACCGCAGCCCACCGCGCAACCGCCCACTGCCGTGAGGAGTATGCCCCAGCGCATGGCGCGTTCGGTGATGAAGCCCTGCGCCATGGCTCTGGGAGGGCCCAGTCGCTCATCGTTGTCGGTGCCTTTCTTGAAGTCGCAGTAGTCATTGACCAGATTGGCGAGGGTCTGCATCAGCATGGCAAAGCCCAGACAGAGCAGTGCCACCACGGGGCGGAAACCGCCGTCATGCCACGCCAGCGATGAGGCTACCACGATGAGGATTACCGAATTGACCAGACTGTAAGGTCGTGCGGCGGTAATCCATGCCTTGAGGGAGTTGGTCTTTATCATTTTAGTATCGCATTACGAGTTCCGGCCGTCGGGGCATGGGTTTGCCCTCGGGCAGTTGGATATGCAGCACGCCGAAGCTCTCGGCAGGCCGTCCGTTCTTGGTGGCGGGCGTCCACAGGGGAGCCTCCTCCACGGCTTTCAGTACGCGGCGTTTGAGTCGCTTGTCGGTGGCCTCCAGCTCCTCGGTGACCTCCGCACGCCCCTCCGGGGTGACGCGGTAGCGCAGGACGATGCGTGCCGCAGGGTCGTTCTGCTCCCACTTCACATGACGCGCAATGTAGGCGGCAAAGGTGGTGTCGGCCGTGAAACGTGCCTTCTCGTCGAGCTTCAGGTTCACCAACAGCACGCCGTTGGCGGCACGCTCGCCATAGCGGGCGATGGTCTGCTCGTCGGCAGGGAGTCGCTCGACAGAGAGTATCTCATCGGGCGGAATATTCGAGATGTCGTCCCGTACCTCTCCATTGACGATGTAGAGGGGTTGCTGGGGCGTGGCCGCCACCGTGACGGAGGCGGTCAGCAACATAATTATAAAGGGTATGAGTCTATGCAACATGATGATGGTATAACGTACACAAAGAGCGGGTTATTGCATCGCCCCGAAATGGGAAAATGCACACCCGCTCTTGCCAATATGTGATGCAGTACGCCCTGCGTGGGACGACTACAATTCGCTCTCCTTCAGTCGCTCGGCATTCTCGGCAACAATCAGGTGGTCGATGCAGTCCTGAATATCGCCGTCCATGAAGGCCGACAGGTTGTAGATGGTGTAGTTGATACGGTGGTCGGTGATACGTCCCTGGGGATAGTTGTAGGTACGAATCTTTGCCGAACGGTCACCGGTCGACACCATGGTCTTACGCTTCGAGGCGATTTCGTCGAGGTACTTCGAGTACTCGAGGTTGAAGACACGCGTACGCAACTCCTCGAATGCCTTGTCGAAGTTCTTGAGCTGCGACTTTTGGTCCTGACACTGCACGACAATACCTGTGGGAATGTGGGTGAGTCGAATGGCCGAGTAGGTGGTGTTCACCGACTGACCGCCCGGGCCGCTGGCGCAGAAAATATCCTTGCGGATATCGTTCATCGAAATCTCGACATCGAACTCCTCGGCTTCGGGCAACACTGCCACCGAAGCTGCCGAGGTGTGTACACGACCCTGGGTCTCGGTCTGGGGCACGCGCTGCACGCGGTGCACGCCCGACTCGTACTTCAGTGTGCCGTAGACATTCTGTCCGGTCACCTTCATCACCACCTCCTTGTAGCCGCCGGCAGTACCTTCCGACGATGAGGTGATTTCGTATTTCCAGCCCTTCGACTCGATATATTTGGTGTACATACGCAACAGGTCACCCGCAAAGATGGCAGCCTCGTCGCCACCCGTACCGCCACGAATCTCCATGATGGCGTTCTTCGAGTCCTGAGGGTCTTTGGGAATCAACAGCAACTTGATATCCTCCTCCATCTTCACGATGGAAGGCTCCAGCGTTGCAATCTCCTCACGAGCCATCTCGCGCATCTCCTCGTCCTTGTCGTTGGCCAATATGTCTTTGGCCTCGGCGAGGTTGGCCAGTGCCGTGCGGTATCTTTCCGATGTCTCGATGATGGGCTCCAACTCCTTGTACTCCTTGGTCAGCTCGACATACTGCTTGACGTCGGAGATGACTTCGGGGTCGGTGAGTTTCTGTCCCGTCTCCTCGTACTTGAGTTTCAAGCCGTCGAGACGTGTTAAAATGCTGTTATCTGCCATGGATTTTCTCTAATTTTTTGCAAATATACAACATTAAAATGACATGACACGCAATTTCAACTCCGTGGAGGGCAGTTTTTTGGCAAAATAACACCCTCCTCCGCCACTCATCGCAAAAAAAAACGGCAGCACCACGATTGGATGCTGCCGTTGGTGACGCTTGCGCGCCGTGGCTTATCAGATAACGATGTTGATAATCTTCTTCGGTACGACAATGACCTTCTTGGGGGTCTTGCCCTCAATCCACTTCTGCGCCTCGGGCAGGGTAACCACGTCCTGCTGAATCTCCTGAGGAGTGGCAGTGGTGGAGTACTGCTTCTTGAAACGCATCTTGCCGTTAATCGAAACGGGGTATTCGAAGCTGCTGAGGGTGAGGTACTTCTCCTCGAAACGGGGGTAGCGGGCATCGCACACCGAATCCTCGTGACCCATCAGCGACCACAGCTCCTCGCAGATGTGGGGTGCGAAGGGAGTGAGCAGCACGGTGAGGGGCTCCAGCACCTCGCGCTTCGAGCAATCCTTCAACTCGTTGATACAAATCATGAACGCCGAAATCGAGGTGTTGAACGAGAAGTTCTCGATGTCGTCGGTGACCTTCTTGATGGTCTTGTGGAGGGTACGCATCTCCTCCTCGGTGGCCTTCTCGTCGGAGAGGGCGAAGTTGCCGTCCTTGTCGAAGAAGAGTCGCCAGAACTTCTTGAGGAACTTGTGTACACCGTCGATACCGTTGGTATCCCAGGGCTTCGACTGCTCCAGAGGTCCGAGGAACATCTCGTACATACGCAGGGTGTCGGCACCGTAGTTATCCACGATGTAGTCGGGGTTCACCACGTTGTACATCGACTTCGACATCTTCTCGATTGCCCAGCCGCAGACATACTTGCCGTCCTCGAGAATGAACTCCGCATCGTGGAAGTCGGGCATCCAGCGTTTGAAGGCCTCGGTGTCGAGAATGTCGTTCTTGACGATGTTCACATCGACATGAATCTCCTGTGTCTCGTACTGGTCCTTGAGACCCAGCGACACGAACTTGTTGGTGCCCACCACGCGATAGACGAAGTTCGAGCGACCCTGAATCATACCCTGGTTCACCAGCTTGCGGAAAGGCTCCTGCTCGACCACGTAACCCAGGTCGTAGAGGAACATATTCCAGAAACGCGAGTACATGAGGTGACCCGTGGCGTGCTCGATACCACCCACGTAGAGGTCTACCGAACGCCAGTAGGCGTTGGCCTCCTTACCCACGAGGGCGTTGCCGTTGTGGGGGTCCATATAGCGGAGGTAGTAGGCCGACGAACCTGCAAAACCGGGCATGGTCGACAGCTCGAAGGGATAACCCTCCTTCGTGGCCCAGCCCTCGACTCTTGCCAGAGGGGGCTCACCCTGCTCCGTGGGGCCGAAGTTCTCGATGGGGGGCAACTCCAAAGGCAGCTCCTCCTCCGAGAGGGGATATGCCGTGTCGCCCTTGTAATATACGGGGAAAGGCTCGCCCCAGTAACGCTGACGCGAGAAGATGGCATCGCGCAGACGATAGTTCACCAGCTTCTTGCCCAGACCGCGTTTCTCCACCTCCTTGAACATCACCTGAATGGCCTCCTTCACGTCCATGCCGTTGATGAAGTCCGAATTGATGAGCTTGCCCTCCTTGGCATCGTAAGACTCCTTCTCGAGGTCACCGCCCTCTACCACGGGGATAATCTCCAGACCGAAGTGGCGCGCAAAGGCGTAGTCACGCGAGTCGTGCGCCGGAACTGCCATGATGGCACCCGTGCCGTAACCTGCCAGCACATAGTCCGAAATGTAGATGGGGATTTCGCGTCCCGAGAAGGGGTTGATGGCGTAAGCACCCGTAGCCACACCGCTCACACGGCGCGTCTCGGCGATACGCTCGCGCTCCGAACGCTTCTTGGCCTGCGAGATGTACTCCTCGACCTGTGCCTTCTGTTCGGGGGTGGTGAGGTAATCGACCCACTCGTGCTCGGGGGCGATGACCATGAATGTCACACCGTAGATGGTGTCGGGACGGGTGGTGAAGATTTCCAGCTTGCGGTCGGAACCCTTGATGTCGAAGAAGACCTGTGCGCCCTCCGAGCGACCAATCCAGTTGCGCTGAATCTCTTTCAGCGAATCGCTCCACTCCAACTTGTCCAGACCGTCGAGCATACGCTGTGCGTAGGCGGTCACACGCAGCGACCACTGCTTCATGCGCTTCTGCTCCACGGGGAAGCCGCCGCGCACCGACAGACCGTCTCTCACCTCATCGTTGGCCAGCACGGTGCCCAGCTTGGGACACCAGTTCACCATCGTGTCGGCACGGTAGGCCAGACGATAGTTCTGCAAGACCTGCTCCTGACGGGGCTCGTCCCATGAGTTCCACTCCTCGGCGGTGAAGTGCAACTCCTGTGTGCAGGCGGCATCGACTGCCGAGCTGCCCTCCGCGGCGAAACGCTGCTTCAGCTCCTCGATGGGGAGAGCCTTCTGTGCGGTCTTGTCATAGTAGTATTTGAACATCTGGACGAAAGCCCACTGTGTCCATTTGTAGTATTCGGGGTCGCAGGTTCTCACCTCGCGGTCCCAGTCGAATGAAAATCCGATTTTGTCGAGCTGCTCGCGGTAGCGTGCCACATTCTTCTCGGTGGTCACCGCGGGGTGCTGTCCCGTCTGAATGGCGTACTGCTCGGCGGGAAGGCCGAAGGCATCGTAACCCATGGGGTGAAGCACGTTGAAACCGTTGAGTCGCTTGTAGCGCGAATAGATGTCCGACGCAATGTAGCCCAGCGGGTGACCGACATGAAGACCCGCACCCGAGGGGTAGGGGAACATGTCGAGAACGTAGTACTTGGGTCGTGTGGCATCTACCTCCACATGATAGGTGCCGCGCTCTTTCCAGCGTTGCTGCCACTTGGATTCGAGCTCTTTGAAATTGTATTCCATATTGTTTTTGCGAATTTTGTTTTCAATCCCAGTGTTGGAGTAGTGTGCAAAGATACAAACAATTCCGGTGGTTGCACCAACCCGGAGGGGGATATTTGTCCCTTATATATACAAATATAGGTCACTTGAGGGGCGATGAGTGGGGTTTTCTGTCAAAAAAGTGGAAAAGAGGGGCGGATTTAGGGACAAAAAATGAGCGGATGTGTTTAATTTTTTATAACTTTGTATGATTCCGTAGGTGTACGGATACGGGAAACTTCGCTCACGGGGCGGAGGTCGTGGCGGGCAGTCGATGCCTGTCCGCGAAGGCGCGGTGTGCGCCACGGCTGACCCAAGGGTCGGTCGTGTAACTCTCCCGTAACGAGTGGACTCCGCCAAACAGGTGGGGGACAGTTGCCGTTGTCGGCGGTGGGGCGATTGCCGCTCCGATGCCGACTCTCGTGGCGTGGCTGTGGGGTGCGAAACTCCGCGGCAGAACCGTTGTGCAGTGCCGAATGAGGGGAGGAAATCCTCCGTGGTCGGCTGAGTGAATGCTGACGGGCTGTCGGGGGTGTGCGATACCCTCTGTCAGGTGCGCAGGGCAACAAAGGGCTGTAAGCCGGGGGCTTGCAGTCGGCTCGGCTACCGTTGTGGCCGAAGGTGCGAAATGCGCTTCGGTGGTTCGGTGGTCGCTGTCTCTCCCCATCCGAAAAGTGGAATTTACGCGTGCCGGGGAAATTTGTGCCTGTCGCATCCGAAAGGGGAGAAAACAGGCGGACAAAGGTCGGACAAAGGGCGAAAAAATGTAGAAAAAAATATTTTTTACCCCCGATTTTCCCGATTTCCGAACAGGGAGCGAAAACTTCGCTTCCGACCATGGAATTTTGGGGCACGGCGGCGCGGACGAAAAGAACATCCGCCGTCCCATGACATTGAACCACTGGCAGTAGTGGCATTGGTCATCGACTGTCGGTTATGGGGATATGTGCGTTTCGCAGGACTGCAAATAGGGGAAAAACGAGCAAAACGGCACGACGAGAGCCAAACATTGCAAAAGGTTGTAATTTAGCGGGTTTTTGATTTATGTATAAATGAAACCTTATAGTTTCGGAAAAAACATCAGAGAAAAGTATCGCTAAAGTGCTAAATCCCTGAAAAAATGTGAAAAAAGATGCTATTTTATAGCGAGAATAAAAAAAAATGCGTACCTTTGCAGTCCATTTTGGACAATGGAGATAGAATAATTTAACAAATTAAAAGGACAGTTAAAGAAAATGCCAACTATTCAACAGTTAGTAAGAAACGGTCGCGTGTCTATCGAGTACGGCTCGAAGTCACCCGCTCTCGCAGCGTGTCCTCAGCGCCGTGGCGTATGTACCCGTGTGTACACTACGACACCTAAGAAGCCTAACTCGGCTATGCGTAAGGTTGCACGTGTAAGATTGACCAATGGCAAGGAGGTCAACGCCTATATCCCCGGAGAAGGCCACAACTTGCAGGAGCACTCTATCGTGCTGGTTCGCGGTGGTCGTGTGAAGGACCTCCCCGGTGTACGTTACCACCTCGTTCGTGGTGCTCTCGACTCAGCAGGTGTTGACGGTCGTCGTCAGCGTCGCTCGAAGTACGGTGCCAAGCGCCCCAAGGCAGGTAAATAATTGAAACAACAAATTTTTTAGCAGAATAAACAACAATGAGAAAAGCTAAGCCAAGAAAGCGAATTCTACTTCCGGATCCGAAGTTCAATGACGTTGCTGTAACTCGCTTCGTTAACAACCTCATGCTGGATGGTAAGAAGAGTATTGCCTACACAATTTTCTACGATTCGTTGGAGATTGTAGGTAAGAAGATGAAGGATGCTGATAAATCTCCTCTTGAAATCTGGAAACAGGCTCTCGAGAACATCACACCCCAAGTCGAAGTGAAGTCAAAGCGTATCGGTGGTGCGACATTCCAGGTTCCTATGGAGGTTCGTCCGGAGCGCAAGATTTCTATTTCCATGAAGAACCTTGTCCTCTTTTCGCGTAAGCGCGCCGGCAAGACCATGGCAGATAAGCTCTCAGCAGAGATAATGGACGCCTACAACCAGCAGGGTGGTGCCTTCAAACGTAAGGAGGAAATGCACCGCATGGCTGAGGCTAACAAGGCATTCGCACACTTTAGATTCTAATAAGGAGACTCGAGATGGCACACAGAGATTTAAAATATACTCGTAACATCGGTATCATGGCCCACATCGATGCCGGTAAGACTACTACATCGGAGCGTATCCTTTTCTACACCGGTAAGACTCACAAGATTGGTGAGACTCACGAGGGTGCAGCAACCATGGACTGGATGGCTCAGGAGCAGGAGCGTGGTATCACCATCACCTCGGCTGCAACTACTGCCTTCTGGCACTACAAAGATCACCAGTATCAGATCAACCTGATCGATACCCCGGGTCACGTGGACTTCACCGTAGAGGTTGAGCGTTCACTGCGTGTACTCGACGGTGCTATCGCTACATTCTGTGCAGTGGGTGGCGTTGAGCCTCAGTCGGAGACCGTATGGCGTCAGGCTGACAAGTACAACGTTCCCCGTATCGGTTATGTGAACAAGATGGACCGTACAGGTGCCGATTTCTATGCCGTTTGCGCACAGATCAAGAAGCACTTCGGTACTACTGCTCTCCCCGTGGTTTTGCCTATCGGTGCAGAGGACAAGTTCGAGGGTTTGGTAGACCTTATTTATAATAACGCTATCTACTACAACAACGACAAGACCACTCGTGACAACTTCGAGTTGCGCGAGATTCCCGAGTCGATGAAGGCTGAGGCTGCCGAGTGGCGCGCCAAGCTCATCGAGGAGGTTGCCGCTACCGATGATGCCCTGATGGAGAAATTCTTTGAGGATCCCGATTCTATCACAGCTGACGAGTTGATCGAGGCTATCCGTAAGGCTACTATCTCGATGCAGCTTGTTCCCATGCTCTGTGGTTCTTCGTTCCACAACCAGGGTGTTCAGAAGTTGCTGGACTACGTGATGGCATTCCTGCCCTCGCCTCTGGATGTTCCCGCTGTCGAGGGTATCAACCCCAAGACTGACGAGAAGGAGGTTCGCCACGCAACTGATGACGATCCTTTCTGCGGTCTGGCATTTAAGATTGCTACCGACCCCTTCGTAGGCCGTTTGGCATTCGTTCGTGTTTACTCCGGCCGTCTCGATGCAGGTTCTTACGTTCTGAACGCACGTAGCGGTAAGAGAGAGCGTATCAGCCGTATCTATCAGATGCACTCCAACAAGCAGAACCCCCTCGAGACCGTAGGTGCAGGTGATATCTGCGCTGCCGTAGGTTTCAAGGAGATTCGTACCGGTGATACCCTTTGCGCCGAGAACGCACCTATCGTTCTCGAGCAGATGACCTTCCCCGAGCCCGTTATCGGTCTGGCTGTTGAGCCCAAGACCCAGAAGGACCTCGACAAGCTGGGCATCGCGCTGGGTAAGTTGGCTGAGGAGGACCCCACCTTCACCGTTCATACCGATGAGGATTCGGGTCAGACCGTCATCAGCGGTATGGGTGAGCTTCACCTCGACATCATCGTTGACCGTCTGCGTCGTGAGTTCGGTGTAGAGATCAACCAGGGTGCTCCCCAGGTGAACTACAAGGAGGCTCTCACCAAGACCGTTCAGCACCGTGAGGTATTCAAGAAGCAGACCGGTGGTCGTGGTAAGTTCGCGGATATCATCTTCGAGATTGGTCCCGCAGACGACGACAAGATGGGTCTTACCTTCGTCGATGAGGTGAAGGGTGGTAACATTCCCAAGGAGTTCATTCCTTCGGTACAGAAGGGCTTCGAGGCTGCTATGGCCAATGGTGCACTGGCAGGCTACCGTATGGACTCGATGAAGGTTACCCTGAAGGACGGTTCGTTCCACCCCGTCGATTCAGACCAGTTGTCATTCGAAATCGCCGCTCGCAACGGTTACCGTGCAGCCGCTCCCAAGGCAGGTTCTGTGATCATGGAGCCTATCATGTCGGTAGAGGTTGTTACTCCCGAGGAGAGCATGGGTGATATCATCGGTGACTTGAACAAGCGTCGCGGTCAGATTACCGGTATGGAGTCTAAGGGTACCGCTCGTGTGGTTAAGGCTAAGGTTCCCCTCTCGGAGATGTTCGGCTATGTAACCGTGCTGCGTACCATTTCGTCGGGTCGCGCAACTTCGTCGATGGAGTTCTCCAACTACGAGGAGGTTCCCGCTAACCTGGCTAAGGAAATCATCGAGAACGCAAGTGGCAAACGTAAGGATATAGAATAAGAAAATATATGAACCAGAAGATTAGAATCAAGTTAAAGTCATTCGATCACAATCTCGTTGACAAGTCGGCAGAGAAGATCGTAAAGACAGTGAAGAGCACCGGTGCTGTTGTCAGCGGTCCGGTACCCCTCCCCACTCACAAGCAGATTTTCACTGTGAACCGTTCTACTTTCGTTAACAAGAAAGCACGTGAGCAGTTCCAGCTCTGCACCTTCAAGAGAATTCTGGACATCTATTCGTCGACTCCCAAGACTATCGACGCATTGATGAAGCTGGAGCTCCCCTCAGGTGTTGAAGTAGAGATCAAGGTGTGATAAAAAGGGCTGAGGAAGCTATTTTTTGAACAACATTCACTTTATTATAACAAACAATACGACAACAAATGTCAGGACTTATTGGAAAGAAAATCGGAATGACTTCCGTTTACAGTGCCGAGGGAAAGAATATTCCATGCACTGTCAT
>RCNH01000251.1_pt1 | contig 24934 bp, 23 predicted proteins | sample 2041161 | NCBI WGS metagenome assembly RCNH01 (sample SAMN09708215, study PRJNA481090) | Feces metagenome, whole genome shotgun sequencing project. | biome: feces | host: Leptonychotes weddellii | place: Antarctica: Sion Island | collected 2010-03-01 | reverse complement strand
GCTTCCTTTTCGATAGTATCACAAATATAATCGACTACTTCTATCCTAATAGTATTTATATCAACAGCGTTATTTATATTAGCTAGTGATTTTCGATAGATATCAGACACCTTATCAACTCTTTTGGCTTGTTCAATATCATGAATTCCTTGTATGACAGTAGTGTTTATAACGGTGCAATACTTATCTTTTAACTCCCCTGGCAAACCTTCGATTTCACTGAGGTTTCTTAACTTTTGATCTAATTCCTCTTTTAGATTATTGATCGATGATATTTTTGAGTTTGCAAGCTCTTTGGCTTCATCAATAATATTTTCAATTTCATCAGGATAAGCACCTGTGATATCTAAAATATCTTCAGAATATGGTTTAGATATGAGTGGCTCTGAAAGTGTATCCAAAAGATCTTTATAGTATTTTTTATCTTCCTGATTCAATCCCGCGATTGTATCTATTTGCTTTTTAGCATTGTCAATAGCATGAAGCATCGAAGAGACTTCTGTTACTACAGCTTCACTTTCTTCTTTTGCCTGTTCTAATAAGGTGTTAGCATTTTTTTCAAATGCATCAGCAACTTCTTTGACCTCAGAAGCATCCATGATCTCATCGATTTCTCTGAGAGCATCTTCTTTTAATGTATCTATTTTATTAATCAGCATGTTCATATCTTTAGACCATGCTAATTTTCCAGCATTGCGATAAATAACTTTATAATATTGCTCAAGCTGCTCGATATACAATTTTCTAATTTGTATGTTGTTGTAGATTAGATCGAATTTCTTTATTGCCTCAGCATAAATAAATTCCGCCTCTTCTTTAGTCTGTGCTAATGTGAGCTGTTCTATAGCTACACTTAAAGCATGACGCAGTTCTGATTCGGCGAAATCAACATGAACATAATAATTACCATTTAGGCTATCAAGTTTTTTAGCTCTATTATCTTTTTCTATTTTAAGACGTTCAATATAAGGCTTTCTCATTTCATTGAGCTGGCGATAAGGTGTAATCGTCTCAATAATCTTAGCTTGAAATTCCGCAATGTAGATTTCTAAATCTTTAATATCGGCATCATCCGTATCTATAAGTGCTAGATACATATCTTTTTTCTGAGCTTCTAAAAGTCCTTTTAGCACTTCTTTTTCGGATGAATGAAGATATGCAAGTGAGGTAATTTCAATTTGATATTGGCTGTAGATGCCCTCTATCCTTGTAACAATTGGATGTATTAGAGCAATTCTGTTCTCTACGGTCAACTCTAGCAATCTAAGATTTTTTATTGTTTCATTTTTTATTTCTTCAATCGTATCAATTGATGTAGCAACTTTAATCTCAGCCTTGGCTTTAGTTACCTCACCTGTAAAGATTTCATGATAAGATTTCCAAATTCTATACGAATAGAATTTACCATTATTAGAGTTAATAAGAATATCTATAGGTGCTTCAGTTTCAATAATCTCATCAATAGCAGCGCTGCGTAATCGTTTGATCTCTTCGCTTGTCTCTACAGGCTGCTCAACTAATATAGTATCTTCTAATATTATTCGAATTGCATGTTTTGAAGTTAGATTGATCTTTGCTTCTTCTAAGATTTGGTTGAAATCATTCTCATTTGAAGCCTTATCTATTTCTGCAAGCAAATCGTTGTGCTTCTTGTTGAGGTAGTCTTTACACTTTCCAATATGGATATTATCTACCTGGACTTCTTCTCTTAAATTTGTAAGAGCGTTTCGATATAGTTCATTTATCTCAGCAATAGCTTTGTTGCGCAACTGCTCTTCATTGTTTATATCAGTTGAATCTGTAATAGACTTGTTATCGCTTGGCTGAATATCTCCCGTCTCATCAGCAAATGCTAGCGTTGATGATGAGGTTATAAGTGCACTTGCTATAAACATAGCTGCGCTCATACAACTTAATGATTTGGCATTTTTAAAACTATGCGGGTGCATGGTTTGATTCATAACTTTTCTTCTCATTGTAGTACCTCCTTAATTTAAAACGAAAATTTCGAGGATCAAAAGAACCTCATTAACATGATTTAAATCGATTCAATTTTAAAGGTACACATACAACTAAATTAATAATCAATATTTGAAAAGCTTGTTTTTATTCAAAACGAATAAATATTATTAATTTAATTAAATGCAACAAATATGAGTACATATTGTCGCTAGCCTGATGAAGTATATACAAGAATTTAAACTATTTCAATAGAAAAAGGTCCACCTATCCCCTGGATAAATGGACCTTTATTTACTTAATATTCAATTGTATGAAATAAGTTCATTACATATTCATCTAGATAGTAAGTAGTTGTATTTTTTATAAAAATTAAATTTTGTTACATTATACATATATTGCATTAATTATTGACGAATTGTTGTGTTTTCCGTCAGGTGCTTAAGTTGTTTTTCTGCTTCATGTTCCACCGTCATATTCATTATGACTAAAAGTTTATCCATAGGGTGTATAACGGTGTTTCCTTCAGGAATCAGATCTTGACCACATCGCTTGATGGATATGACCAATACACCATGAGGCCATCTTATATCCTTAATCTTTTTGCCAATCAACATTGATGAATGTTGAACTATATGCGTATGTAAGATTTCTTTTGTTTCATCAGGAATAACAAAATCATTTACATTAACTCCCAAGAAGTCCTCAAGAAGCTTGTCATAAAAAGGTGGTATAGATTTGAGCATATTTGCAGAGACATAAGCAATAATTGCTATCAGAGCAGCTGAGAGCATCGAATCAAAAGTTCCTGTAAGCTCAAAGGCCAACATAATTCCCGTAACTGGAGCTCTTACTACCCCTGCAAATAATGCAGCGATACCTAAAACCATAAAGTTTGTGATAAAGATTGGATCTAGATTAAATATATCAACTGCTATATTTCCAAAAATAGCACCTGCTAAAGCACCCATTACCACCAAAGGGAAAAGTGTTCCGCCTGGGGCATCAGATCCAAAGCATATCGCCGTATAGAGATATTTGCCTAGAAGTAAAAATACTAAAAAGCTCAAAGGCTTAGGATTGATGCTTGCTAATGTCTTGGCTATAGCATCTCCTCCGCAAACTAGATCAGGGAAAAAGATAGCAACAGGTATGCTCAAAGCAAAAGGAATAAGAAGTCTTCCATAAGGAAGTCTTACATTTATATTCTTATAGAGATTTCTAATCTCAAACATTCCTTTGTTGTGTAAGGCACCCAGAATTCCCAAAATTATACCCATGATAATAATGAACGGATAATATCCATGTGGCAAATCTTGAGCAAACTTCATTGAGAGTACAGGATCAATTCCGAGTACTTGAGATACAAAGAAGTCGGATACAACGCAACTGACCATAACGGAGATGACCAATGGCGCAGAAAAGACCTTGTGAATTTCTTCAATTGTAAACATAACTCCTGTTAAAGGAGCATGAAAAGCAGCGGCCATTCCCGCTCCAGCTCCACAGGTAACCAAGATGCGCTCTTCAGAATCTCCGCGCTTGAAAAATCTTGCTACAGCCTTTCCGCCCATACCTCCAAGCTGAACTGCAGGCCCTTCTCTACCTAGTGACAAACCTGCTAAAGTACAAAGCGTTCCTTCTGCAAACTTAGCAGAGACTACCCTATACCAAGGAATATCAATTAGACCTTCAACCTCTGCATCGATATGAGGAATTCCCGATCCTTGGGTATATGGCTCCCACATCATCAACTTACCAACCAATATCATGATAGCGATAGTGCCCAATATCCATAAAGGCAGGTAGTTTATATTATTTATGACAGCAAGACGAATGTAGTCTAGAAGATCTTCAGCATGAGCAAGAGCGATTCTATAGGCAGTAACAATAGCGCTGGCTACAAGCCCCACGCATACTCCCTCAAATACTAAGGAAACCTGAAATCTTCTACTCATGGTACGCTCTATGGCGTTTTTCGTGCAATCCACTACAATCTCCTAGTCAATATAAACAAAAAACGTAAGGACCTATGTCCTTACGTTTTAGTATAGCACCTGCAAACAGATGTATATAAAATTTTGTACATTGTTCTTACTAATTCATAAAGCTTAGTAAGAACCACCACCGTAGAATGACCATAGACTTGCAATTCTTACTGAAGATCCTGGTCTAGGTGCATGAATCATTTGACCATTGCCGATATAAATACCTACGTGACCTGGGTCTGTAAAGACAAGATCACCAGCATTTAATTGAGAAAGGCTTGTTTTCCAATCGCCTGTAGATTTCAAACTAGCAATCATGCTATATGTTGAACGTCCACGTCCATAACCATAGCTGTAGCAAACAAGTCCAGAACAATCGAATGCACTAGGACCGGTTGCGCCAAATACATATGGGCTTCCAATAGCTGCATATGCACTGCCTAATCCTCCACCGCTGACAACTGAACTAGATCCAGAAGAAACATCCGCTGGCGGTGTTGGCCTTGATGGTTCATTATTGCTAATAATGGAGTCTACAGTTGTATAGCGCTGAGACCATGAAGTCTCATTAGCATTTGCCTGGGCTTCTTGGGCTGCACGTCTCTCTTCAGCCTGACGACGAATCTCAGCTTGTAGCTCCTCGCTCATCTGGTCAAATTCGGCACGAGCTTGCTCTTCTTTTTGTTGAGCAATATCAGCCTTTGCCTGAGCCTCATTGGTCTTTAGTTCCAACTCGTGCTCTTTGTTTGTAAGCTCAGCTTTTTCACTATCTAATTTGGCCTGTAATGACTTTACAGATTCGATAGTTTTAGATTGCTGAGCTGAAACCTTACCAACATAGTAGATTTTATTAACTAAGTCTGATAAGTTCTCAGAACCTAATAACACTTCCATAAGTGATGAAGAACCGTTCTTGTAGCTATCTCGTACAGTAGATGCTAGTTGTTCACGTGCTTCTTCTAGCTTATTTTGTGTCTGTTCAATCTCGGCTTCCTTGAGTTCGATTTCATATCGTGTTTTCTCAAGATTGTCCATAAGATCATTGAGCTCTTCTTCAATTGCAACAACTTGAGAAGTTGCCGCATCAAGACGACTCTGTGCTGCATTCACCTCAGACTGAGATGGTGCTGCAAAAACTATAGATGAGGAGCTAAACGCCAATGCTCCTGCCAATCCAATAGTCAAAAGTTTATTTCTTACCTTCATCCACATCCCTCCAATCAGTATGTCATATGTAAGGCATGATATAGAGGATACCCTAAATCAATGGCTTAATGCACCTGAATGAGAGAGAAGAACTCTTCATCATATTCTTTACTTACGATATCGCGTGGATTTAAGAATGCAAGCTCTAGCATAAATGCAAAACCTGCAATCTTGGCACCAGTACGCTCAACAAGACGTGCAGATGCAATAGTTGTGCCAGCAGTGGCAACAAGATCGTCAATGATCAACACTACATCGTTTTCGTTAAGTGCATCCTTGTGGATTTCAAGCTGGTCAGTGCCGTATTCAAGAGCATATGTCTCACTGTATACATCACGTGGGAGCTTTCCAGGCTTGCGAGCTGGTACAAATCCAGCACCGAGTTTATAAGCTACTGGAGCTCCAATAAGAAAGCCGCGTGCCTCAGCACCAACAACTTTAGTAATACCGCGACCTTCAAAGTGATCTGCGATCTCATCTACACAGGCACGGAATCCTTCTGGATCTGATAACAAAGGTGTAATGTCTTTAAATACAACACCTGGCTCTGGGTAATCTGGGATATCTACTACGAGATTTTCATATTTAAAATCAGACACGATCTGTCCTTTCTAAAGTGTAGTGTCTAGTGATGTGTAATAGAAAAATCTTCTTCTACACGTTCTTTAATGAGCTTTGATCTCAATACATTCGTGAGAAGTAATAATTTATCCATTGTTTGATCGAACTCTTCGATTTGCTTATCATCAAGCTCTCCTTGACGAGGTGCAAATCTAAATAAAGCTTGCTCAAACATAGCAGACTCACGATTTGCAGCAGTTACATATTGACGCAAATGTTTTGGCTCTATGCCAAAGCGTTTCAGTGAGTCACAAGCCTTTATAAGTGAGATGTCTCTTCCGCAAACGAGTTCTCTTCCCTGCGGAGACACAGTAAGTGTTATTGCCTGGATATCTGCAAGTTGCTTTACAAACGCAATGCTGACACCTAATAGCTCAGGGATTTGCTCCAAGGGATGCATTTGAGACTCCAATTCTTTTTGGACATGTAGCTCATCTAAAGAATCAGATTCGGAATTTGCATCGGGATTGCGATCGAGCTCTTCTTTAATAACGCTCAAAGGAAGAAACTTCGTCTTTTGCATATGAAGAATCTTCTCAAGTCGTTTAACATCGCGTGCAGAATAAAGCCTATATCCTCCTGCAGTTCTTGAAGAAGGAATGAGAAGCCCTTCATTTTCATAGAACCTAAGCTTAGAGACACTAAGATCTGGATATTGAGGCTTAAGTTTTTCGACTACCTTACCGATAGTGATGTATCCTGCATCAGTCATATCTACTGCCCTGTCTGAATCCTACCTGGTTTGCGTGTGTTGAATACCATTCTAAATGTTCCGATTTGAATGGTAGATCCATCTTGCAAAATAGCCTTATTAATAATTGTTCCATCAACCCATGTTCCATTGAGAGAATCAAGGTCTTCAATAGTAGCCATTCCATAATCATCGTGAAGAAGATTAATCTTTGCATGATGACGTGAAATTGTCATATCGTTGAGAAAAACCGAATTAGAAGGATCACGTCCAATAGTAATAACATCGCCATTTAAAGAAAATGTCATTCCTACTTGAGGACCTTTTACAATGGTGAGTGTAGGAGTTGTAACCTCCTGAGCCCCCATAAGATTTGGTGTGGTTGCATCAGTGGTTGGCACTCTAAAGATTTTAGTAGCGTCATTATCGCTCATATTTTGATGATCTTGCATTAAACAATCTCCTGCATAACTAGTAATACGTCGTTATTATATCCTAGTTATATAAAAGTTGGATCGTATACAGACAATTTACCTTGAAAATGTCACGAGAAAACACTTAAACGGCTACCCTAAAAGTGCCCTTGCTCCAATATAATTTGCATCTCTTCTTACAAGTCCCCTATCTATGAATTCGTCCATGTCAAAGGTTTTAGTTTCTTTATCAGAATGAGAAGGGGTAAACAGTTGTAAAAACTCACATTCATTCTGGGCTAAAAAGCTCCAAAATGTTTCAAATCCGACGGTATCTAAGTTTTTAAAGCTCAAAAAACTCCTAAAAAGTGTACGCGCCATAGTTGGAGGAACTAAAAGAACATAAATAGGATATTCAAGCGCTAGTCTAGACCCAATCGCTTCAATCTTATCGAGTGTAAGCGCAGTTGTCATGCCTGGGTAGCTAAGTTGCTCTTTGTCTTTTAGATAGTCATTGAGAATCTCTTTAGATCCAGGACCACAAAGGGCTAAAGGATAAAGATATCCTGTTCTCTCTTCAACATTCACATCTGTAAAAAGACGTTGTCCTTGTTGTGTGGCCTGCGAGAGCACACTGAGCCAATCTAAAATATTGTCAAATTGAACACCTTTATCAAAGACGAGATATTCATGATCTCCCGTACGCATTATTAGAGGACAACCTAATAGTCTTCCATCTGCGTCAAATATTGCACTGAATGCATTTTGCCCTACAAACAATGGTTGAGTAGCAAAAGCACATTGTGCAAAATATTCAGCATCTGCCCCCTCAATCAAAAGCATCTTCAAGCCATGTAAATCCACAACAGCTTGACCTGATTTAAGAGCATTTAGTTCATATTCACGATCGCCGTAGTTAACAACATATTCAAGCGCGTCATCGATATTTGCTCCCAATAGTTGATGCTCTGGCTGAAGATGCCAATTTGAACTGGTCATATATTCTTCTTTCTAATAAAGATATCTCACTATTTTGAAGTTTCACTCTCGCGTTTGATAACTAATCCTTCATGGGTGTATACAACAGCTGTAATAACAGAGCAAATACATCCTAGATAAACAAAAAGCAAGCCTATGCAAGCAGGATTACCATTTAGAAGTGGCAACCATGTAGCAGAAGTAATATTGAAGCCGCCCACAGTTGGAACGCCAAGGAGCATCCATGTGAATCCAAAGAGCAAAAGCGCTGTTGCAACTTTACCTATATAAACAACATCAACAGGTCTCTTGCGGTATCTTTGAAGCATTTTAGAACCAATTGCAAGATAAACATCTCTACCTATTAACAAAATCGGAATCCAGAGCGGAAGTTCAGCCCTATAAGCAAGACCAATAACTCCTGTAAATAAAAGGAAGCGATCGCACAGAGGATCTAAAATCTTTCCATACCAAGATACCGTCTGAGTTGCTCTTGCAATTTGGCCGTCAAGCCAATCTGTTGATGCAGCTACAGCATATATAACAAGCGCTACAAAACGATTAGAATTTGTTACAAAAAGATATAAAAAGACGAGAGTTAGAACCAAACGCATAAAAGTAATAACATTGGCCAAAGTAAATACTTGGTAGTTTGGGTTTTCCGGTGTACCTAAAGGAATGTTTGGGTCGATCTCTGATTTGTCAGGGATTAAAAATACTGACATATATACTCCGATACGTTGTAATTTGTATAATAAATTTAGCGCCTACAACTATAGCACTATTTTATGCGTATGCGATATAAGATGAAACAATGCATGGACTTCAATCTATTGAAAAGGGTCCATGCACAGTCTACAAATTTTATATGTTAAAGCTATCTTGAATAGATTCTAATATGACTTCTTTCCAGTTATCAAAGACATCTCCTCCACCTTGTGCCACGTGAGGATTGCCTCCACCTCTGAGGTGATACTCCTGTCTAAGTCGTGCAAATGCATCTGCGCAATTGAGAGTATCTATATTTTGCGATGTGCTAATGACAACAGAAGCCTTGTTGTTTTCTTCATTAAGACCAATGCAAACAACATTGTCCTGTTTGACCATATTTACAATCAGATACTTGATGTCTTCCAATGATAAATCATCGTCAATCACAACAAGATTTAATTTTGATAAATCTAAATCAGCGATTTTTTGATCTAAAACCGCATCGAGATAAAGAGACCTATAGAGATCTTTTTCCTTAAGAACTTCTTTATTTTGAGCTCTGAGCTGATCTAATGCATCTTCAATATTATCTGCATTAGCATTGAGTTTCTTAGAGAGATTACAAAGGAGCTCATGTTCTTCTTTCATGAGTCTTAAAAGTGCTTCTCCTGCTACCAAATGTACTTTCATACCTTCAGAGACCTTAGAAACATCTAAGATACGCATACCGCGAATTAAACTAGCAGAAGGAACGTGCATACATCCACAAAGCTCTTGGTCTAAACCTTCGATAATAATTACGCGATAGCCATCTTTTGTAGCTTTAGATTTATAGGTCTCAAAATCACCAAAGGCATCCTCTGCAATCTGTTTGCACGTTTCGTCGTCGACATAATCAATAAAGTATGGAGTATCGTTTAAGATAAGCTGATTTGCCATGTCTTCAACAAACTCAATATCTTCTGGAGTTAAATAATCAGTATCAACAGTCAAACTACAGGTACCATCGCTGTATACATGCGCCGATGGTGCGAAAAATCCAAGTTTGCGATAGAAAATACTTCCGACCATATGCTGAACGGATTGATTTTGCATATTTTGAAGCCTGTTCTCGATATCTATCTCAACAGACACTTCCCCTTCAACAGGTTTAGCAAGGACATGAAATATCCTATCGTCATACTTGTAAACATCAATAACTTCTAGTCCATTTATCCAGCCCTTATCTTGAGGCTGTCCACCCGATTCTATATAAAAGAGAGTCTCATCCAATTCAACTAAAAACTCACCTTTATCTTCCTTACAACTTAAAACGTTTGCATTAATTTGTGTTAAAAATGGATCATCATAATGAGTAATTGTCTTCATATAAACCTCCTTTATTTCTAACAATAGAATAACGTATCACCATGACAAATAACAGCAATTACCTTTAACTATAGGCCAGTGGTTGCTTATAACGATTTAAGTTGTATTTGTGCTGACTTTATCTAACAAATGAGTTGGATTACTTTTTTAAGATCAATGTATACAATATATAAAAACTTCTAAACAAAGGATTATATGAATAAAAAGACATCTACCTTAAAGCTAAATAAGCGCACAAAAAAGAAAATGCTCATAGTGGTAGTTAGTGCAGTTTTAGCTTTATTTGGAATTAACTCTCAGCCTGCTAAATCTTTCATCAATAACAACTACGACACGATAGTATCAACTATTTCACCTCATGAATTAGATGCTCAAACTGAAGAATCACAATTCAAATCCTTCAGTTTAATAGATGAAGCAAAGCCTTATGCAAAGCACGTTGTACATAACGACACCGAGGCAGAAAAGGCTCAAGTTTTACGTGTTGTTGATGGAGACACATTAATCGTGAGGCTTAATAAACAACAGGTAAGAATTCGCCTAATTGGTATTGATGCACCTGAATCCGTGCATCCTGATGCTGCTAAAAATACCGATATGGGCAAATCTGCATCTGCTCATCTTAAAGCAGGATTGCACAAGGGTGACACCGTTTATTTAACTTATGATAAAGAGAAGACAGATAAATATAAAAGAACTTTAGCTTATGTCTGGCTTGCCAATCCCCCACAAAACCCAACAGAAGAAGATGTAGAAAACCTTATGTTAAATGGGATATTGGTTGCAAAGGGTTATGCAAATCCTAAGGCATTTAAACCAAATACCCTCTACAAAAAAGTTTTTGAGTCAATCGCAAATCATCGATAAAAGTAATAGCTACCTGCTCTAATGAGTAGGTAGCTATTTTTTAATTATTTATATCATTTAATTTTTGGTTGAGTGCTTTAGCCTGTGCTTTATGATCGAAATAAAATCCTAGCCAAATAACTGTATAGATAAGAATAAATATCACAATGCTGGCAATTACTGCCTGTATAGAATCTATTACAATCCAATGCGCTAGCTGTGAGCATATGAAAAATAAAACGCATGTACCTATAAAATGCAATGCAGTACGTTTCTTAAGGCTCCATTTATTGACTTTGTATATTTGCTGGATCCAATATCCACCAATAAACATTATTGCACCGGCTAAATAGTTCATCACAACCGCCATGATAACACCCATCTGGTCTATAGCAGAAAGTGGTGCAGGAAGAAAATTCTGTGTTGCTATAGAGAATCCAAGAGAGATTAGAGCAGATGTTCCAACTCCCATTAAAGCAAGAGATGGAATCAGTCTGAATGATTTGTTGTTCATTTTAAACACCAATTCTTTCTTTGAGTAAGCTTACAAAACGTCTTGATACATACGTTTTGTTTTTGTTTTTCATTACAACACCTAAGCCATTGAACACATCAGGTTCAAAATAAGAAACTTGTTTTAAATTAATAAGTTCAGACTTGCTAATACGTATAAATGAAAAACTATTGAGCTTCTCCTCAAGTTCATATAATCTAAGTTTTAATTCATATACCCCATCGAAAGTTTCAGCTAAAACTTTTCGGTCTTGAGTATATATACGGACGATTTCTCCTGGATTCAAAAGCTTAAATAAGTCATTTTGAAATCCTGGAAGCTGAATGTCTTCATCACTGCTGCAATACGAAACAATACGCGCTATCTCAGGAGTCATAGACTTGGCTTTGATGATGATAATGTCTTCGTTATTATCAGCTGATAGATCTAATTTGATTTTCATATTCCTCCTTTCACTTATGCACTATACCTAAATCAAAAAGTGAATAGTTAAGATTTATACAAGTGGTCTATGTCTGAGCCCAACAGGTAAATATAGCGCAATAAGAAAACAGGATATTCAAAATAGAATATCCTGTTTGTAAAGGTCACGTTTATTTTTTAATAAGTTTCTTGAGAAGATTATGAGTATCATTCATAAACTGAGCCTCTTGTTCTGCCTTGCGCTTTTCTACAATGGCAAGACTATAGCAAGAGAGACCTGCAATAATAAAAAATGCTTTTTCTAATTCAGTAAAAAATGATGCATATGATGTAGAGGTGCCTGTCGTCAATCCTATAACAATCAAAATAATTGAAAACAATATTTTTAATCTGTAAGCTGTATAACGTGGTTTATACACCTCATATACATTCTCAGGATTCTCAAGATGCAAAATCTGAGCTAAAGATGATAATCCCGACTCGAGATATTCAAAGATCGTCTTTCTTGACTTGTTAGGTGTAGGATAGTTAATTGTTGATGAAGTAAAATCAAGATTAATATCACTAGGATTGATGTTTGATGTTTCTGACTCTATTGACTCGATGATTACATCTTCGGTGTCCATTGGATTTCCAGACATTCATTACCCCTTAATATAAGATTAAATAATTAAATGATAACTATATCATTAGCATGTATAAAAGTATCAAATAATTAAAGAAAGTCAATCAAAATTAGATTTTAATTTAAATCCATCTCAATAGTTTAATTTGAAAAGATTTAAATAATTATTTATTGATAGATCTTAAAGCTTCATATGCAGCACCATAACTACCTGCATCATTTCCCAATTCAGCAGCTACAAATGCAGTTTTTGTACATGATGAAAGAGTATATTGTTCAAAATAACGTCTCAAAATTGGTGCAAAAGTGTGAAAGCCATAAGATACTCCTCCACCAAATACAAAAGCTTCAGGATTAGTAGCAACAGCAAGGCTCGATAGTCCTCGTGCAAGGTAGTCACACATATACTCAACGGCAAACAATGCTTGTTCATCGCCGTTTGCTAAGGCATCAAAAATAGTTTTTGAATCTGCCGGACCTTTAAGCTCAACACCTGGAACATGTACTGCTTGGCATGCCTTCTTATAAAGTCTAACAATACCTGATGCGCTTGCGTATTGTTCCAAACAACCGCATCTACCACATCCACACTGTTCATGCTCATCATAGTTCATGATTACATGACCAAACTCTCCAGCACAACCATGATGTCCGGCAACAACATTACCATCAACAATTATCGCCCCGCCTACTCCTGTACCAAGTGTAATCATGCAGAAGTTACGATAGGCATGAGCTCCACCACGCCACATTTCACCTAAAGCAGCGGCATTTGCATCGTTTAGAATGCTTACAGGCACACATCCAAACTCATGATAGAGTGATGATTTTAATCCCTCAAGATCAAAATCCATGTTTGCTGTCATCAAAAGTTGTCCTGAATCTGAAATAGGACCTGGACAATCAACGCCTATCGCCAAAATACGTGCGTCTGGGAGTTTGTCTGTCATTTGATGAAGACCCTGATGTAAAATAGAGAAAGCTTCTTTCGAATTTAATTGTGGGGTAGCAAATGAGTGGGTACCAATTTGCTCACCTTCAGGTGTAAAGGTTGCTGCTTTTACAAAAGTACCACCTATATCAACACCAACTACTACATCCATGTAGACTCCTTTGCATCCAGGTGTGAAGGATCATTTTTAACTTTTACAATTATAAGATAAATTAATCATCTATAGGTATACCGCAAGGAGAATATATGGCAACCATACACGAAGTTGCATCTAAGGCTGGTGTATCAGCAGGCACAGTTTCTAGATATTTGAATGGTTATGCAGTTAAGCCTTCGAATGCAGAAAAAATAGATCGTGCAGTAAGTGAACTTAAATATAGAGAAAACTTTTTAGCAAGATCACTTCGCCTTAATAAAACAATGTCGGTTGGAATCTTGATTAATAATATGAGAAGCAATTTTGCCTCTTCAACTGTCGCTGCTATTGCAACAGAGATTGAAAAAGATGATTACGCAATGGTTTTATGTGGCTTTAAAAATGATAAAAAAGCCTACATCAAGCAGCTCAATACACTAATTGATAGACAGGTAGATGGACTATTTATTGTAGAAGGTCGTAGCGATTGGACACCAGAGGAATTTCTTGATGATATATCCATTCCTGTTGTTGCTATAAATGCTCCAATAAATTCAGTAAATATAGATTCTTATGTTACTGATGATGCTTGGTGCACAGAACAGATCATTACTTCAATGATAGAAAAAGGCCACACTCATATAGGTGTTATAGTTGGCAGTCAGCAAGACTATACGTCAAGACAAAGACTTGAAGGAGTCAATCGCGCTATAGAAAAAACTGGCATCAATCCTGATGATGTTGTTATTCATATTGGTGACTATACTAACGATTGTGGCTATAAACTATCTTGTGAGCTTATGGACGCTGGTTGTAAATGTATATTTGTAACCAACTACAATATGGGAGATGGAGCACTTCAAGCTATCCATGAGCGCAAATATGTAATAGGCAAAGACTTCTCTTTTGCAACTTATGATTACTTTGCTACAAGCCCTGTATTTTTCCCTAGAATCACTTCAGTGTGTCCAAATACAGAAGAGATTGGAACTCAAGCTGCTGTAGAGATGATGGACGCAATTAAAAATTCGCGTCTTTGTCAGGGAAATAGACATGTTGTAGACAATATAATTAAATGGAATGACTCCATAGTAGATTTACACTAAATAAGAGCCTTTGGATATTGCATCCAGAGGCTCTCAATATTTATGAATCTAAACCAAATTGTGAAAAATACTCACCTTGAACATCGTAAATATCGCTAATAGATATTTTAAGACCACAATCTAGGTAAATGAGAGAATTGTATTCATCTATTTTAGTTACTTTACCTTGATTTAATATATATGCTCCCCCGTCTTTTCTATCATCAGGAACAAAGTATGTAAATGTAAAAACATGGTCTGTTTGAACTGATGCGCGAACAATTTGGAGCTTTTCATCCAGTATTGATTGTTCATCAACACTCAAAGCAATACGTTTGTCTGTTAGTCGTGCTGTTTCATGAATAGTCTCAAAATGGCCATTAAGAGCTGCAAATGGAGCAAATTGCGCCGCACGTGCATGCATGCTCATATGAGGATGAACCTGCGATCTGTGATGTGGCATATCAATAATATCCCAGTATACAATTGCCGAATCATTCCAATATCCATCCATCTGCACCCCTCCTTTTCTCTAAGCTTTATGTCCGCCGATTTGTTCGTTTCTATCTTTTTGAGTAGCAGCATCTTTTAGGTTCATACCTTTTAATAACGCATTTTTGCCATACTTGCCTTTAATTTCTAATATTGCAAGCTGGCGTTTCTTTTCACGTTTCTGCATAGCCTTATCTCTTTTTTGCTTTGCTTGGATTTGTTCATAATCATCAAAGATCGAAAGCTGTAAAGGTGTGTGTTGCTCCTGGACATCCCACTCGTATTGAAGATGATTGACCGACATTGTAAGGCGTCTAATAAGAAGCTGCTTATCTACAATTCGATCATATAATTCAAGCATTTTATCAACTATGATCATAGCCGATGAGGTTGGTTCATCTAAGTTTGAAGTTCCATGTGAGTGTCTGGGCATCATGCGCCCATATGCATCTGTACGAATTTCACCTTGATAGTTTTCACGGCGTGAAGGGTCGGATAGATTTTCAATATCATATCCTATAGTCAAAACCATCTGATCACACACTACTTGATTAGCAACAAGATCGAGCGCAAGGGCATCGATCATCTCTCTGACGACTAAACGTGCATCATCAGGATTATATGGCCTATGAAGAACCTGGCCCGATCCTAGCGACTTTGCCATTGGCTTATATGCCTTTATAGCCTCAACCGTACAAGGCTCCCATCCCCATGCATGATCTATCAAAAGCTCAGCATTAATTCCAAATAGGTTATATAGGAGCTCTTCGTTATATCCATCAGGGTTTTTTCCGACTGAAGTTCGCGCAATATCACCCATGGTATAAATTCCATAGGGTGCCAGTCGCCTTGCATATCCGTTTCCAATACGCCAAAAATCAGTAAGAGGCGTATGATTCCATAGTTCCCTGCGAAAACTTTGTTCATCCAACTGTGCAATACGTACCCCATCTTTATCAGCGGGAATATGTTTTGCTTTAATATCCATTGCAACTTTTGCCAAGAATAAATTCGTTCCAATTCCGCAAGTTGCAGTAATACCTGTTGTTTTTAAAACATCTTGCAACACTTTCATTGCAAGATCATGAGGACTCATTGCATACATTGTCATGTATGGAGTTATATCGATAAACACCTCATCAATAGAGTAAACGATGATATCTTCTTCAGAAAAATACTTAAGATATACCTCGTAAATACGTGCACTATAATCGACATAAAGCCCCATGCGTGGCGGAGCTACTATATAATCTAGCTCAAGTTCAATATCTTTTTTGAGAGCTGTATCATCAAAAGATTTACCTCTGAATCTTTTATATTTTGTCTGAGCCTTTCGCTCAGCGTTTAATACTTTTACCTTTTGGACTACCTCAAACAATCGTGGTCGACCACTGATGCCTCTTTCTTTGAGAGAAGGCGTAACGGCAAGGCAAATAGTCTTATCTGTTCGACTCTTATCTGCTACAACAAGATTGGTGGTAAGAGGATCTAGTCCCCTCTCTCGACATTCAACTGAGGCGTAAAATGACTTAAGGTCGATTGCGATGTATATTTTATCGTTCATTTTACCCCTCCTTTTTAATTAGAACATCTGTTCGTTTACTATACGACAAAGCAAACCTTGTGTCTATATTGCTACAGATCGAATACATCGTCTAGATAAAAAAATGCACCGCAAATTACGCGGTGCATAAGCATTAAGATAATTTAGCTTGTTTGATAAACTTCTCAGCAAGTATTTGAAAAGTTTCAGCACTCATAAGCTGATCTTCTGCATGTATAAGAAGAAGTCCTGGCTCAACGCCTTCTCCAGAAGCTTCGCGTTGAATGAGCTTTCCGTGTGCTGCATGACCTGTAAGATAAAACTCACGACCTTCAGCAACCTTAGCTTCAGCTTCCTCAATTTTATGCTCAATTGCAAGATCGATAGCTTCAATATAGCAAGAGCGTGCCATACCTACATTTGAAATGATTTCAAATGAAATCATTTCCATATCAAACTCTTCAGCCATGTTTACTCCTTGGTTGTATCACGTTGTTCTTTTAGTATAAACGATTCCATTCTGCGAAACGTCTGTTTCATTTTTTTCTTTGCTTTATGAGTATAAATAAAAGTAACTAATTTATAGTTCCATGAATTAAAATGCGATTTGGACTCAAAGTCTTCACTATAGTGAAGATCTATACCACCATTATCTGAATCCTCAATATCATATGATACCTTTGTTGTACCATCGTTTGATTTAAATTCAGCACTGTAGTGATAAGGAGGCTGAAACTGAGTAAACTTAACCTTAACATCAGCTATAGCCTTTGTTTTGGTTTTCATCTTCTTTTTATACGTAAAGCCCTTTTTTAAATCTTTTGCCTCAACAGTTTTATTTGATTCACTATTAATGTCATACACAATAGAGTCAACAAGACAATCGAAAAAGCTCTGAGCGTCTACTTTAAGATGCATATCAAGTTTCATATTGTTCCTTTATTACTTATTAAAACCCTTATTGTCTGCAAGTTGTTTAAACCATTTACCTGATTTTTTGACAGTTCGCTTTTGCGTATCTAAGTCCAAAGATACCAAACCATATCGATTCTTATAGGTATTGAGCCAACTCCAACAATCAATAAAAGTCCAGACATGATAGCCGATACAGTTAGATCCTTCAGCCATTCCCCTAGCAACAGCTTCAAGATGCTCTTTCATAAATTCAATGCGGTAATCATCTTCTATAATGCCGTCTTCATTTATATAACGAGCTTCATCTTCTACGCCCATTCCATTTTCTGAAACTATCCATTCGATATTGTTGTAGTTATCACGAATATTGATGGCAATGTCATAGAGACCTTCAGGATAAATTTCCCATCCACGATAAGGGTTCATTCTTCTTCCTGGCATCTCATAGTGATCGTAGTAATACGTCGGCATAAACGGAGCCTCAGGGTTAGGAAGAGATCCGCGAGCACAAACGCGTGATGGCTGATAGTAATTAACACCAAGATAATCAATGGTATTGTCTGATATTACCTTAAGGTCATCATCATTTACAACAGGTAGCAGCTTATGCGCTTTAAGAATATCGATAAAATCTTTTTCCCAATATCCCTTAATAGCAGGGTCCAAAAAGCTCTTATTAGCAAAAAGTTCAGCAATATGAGCTGCTTTAAGGTCTGCAGGATGTTCACTTCTAGGATATGCTGGTGTTAGATTTAAGACAATACCAATTTTGGCATCATCAACAGTATTATGAAGAGCCTTAACCGCTAGAGCATGAGCTAGTGCAGTATGATATCCAACCTGTACAGCAGCCTTAGGATCCACTTTACAAGGCCAATGATATCCAAGAAGATAGCCACATTCTACATGAACAATAGGTTCATTGAAGGTATACCAACGCTTAACGATGTCTCCGAATAACTCAAAACAAATCCTTGCATAGCGCTCGTAAAGACTAACTACTTCCCTGCTTTCCCAACCTCCAATTTCTTGCAGTTTTGCTGGCATATCGAAATGAAATAAATTAACAAAAGGTTCAATATTTCTTTCTTTTAACCCGCTGAATACATTACGGTAAAACTCTACCGCCTCATCATTTGGATCGCCGTATGGATCTGGTAGAAGTCGTGACCAAGAAATTGATGTTCTAAAGGAATTATGTCCTGTTTCTACAAGGAAATCCAGATCATCTTCCCACTTGTCATAAAAGGTTGAGGTGTCTTCTGGTCCAATTTGTCCATTAAACTTGTATGGTTCTTTCTCATACCATACATCCCATATATCCTCAGAGCGCTTTGAGCTTTTGCGAGCACCTTCAGACTGTGGTGCTGATGTTGCACTTCCATAGTAGAAGTTATCAGGAAAACGTACATCCATAGTCTTACCTTTTCTTATCGCGAGTAAATAAGAACAAACCAAAAACTGTAGTGATAACACCACCAAAGAATGTCGGCTGATCTATGCCATTTGTTGAATAGGATGCGCAAATGGTTAATAAACCAATTACAACAATAAAAAGTTTCCAAGATTTTGACTGGTTCATATTTATTCTTTCTATATTTACCAATTGGGAGCGCAGAAAAACTTCCGCGCTCCCAAATTATGCCCTATAGAATCTACTACAAAGCGCTATTTATTATTTTCTACTGAACGATTTGCAGCAAATACAAATGGAGTCCAAATTGCAAAAGATACAAAAAGGTTCAAGATAGCAACTAATGCCGCCTTAACAGATCCACCAGTTGCAATAAATGCGTAGAAACCTACTGGAGTAATCCAAGGTGCAGGCAATACACAAGGTGGGATGATTTGAGCAGCTGTAAATCCGTAAGCAATTGCTGTAGTTACAATAGGAGCCAAAATCCAAGGAATGAAATACAAAGGATTCAAAACGATTGGCATACCGAAAGTAACAGGCTCATTGATGTTGAATACACCCATTGGAAGCGCAAGCTTAGCGATTGTGCGTGAATCATCGCGCTTGGAGAACATAAAGATTGCAATAAGCAATCCCAAGGTTGCTCCAGATCCACCCATCATGGTGTAAGCGTCAAAAGATGAACGTACCCACATGTAAGGAACTGCAAATGGATCGCCTGTTGCCTGGAAGGCAGCAGTGTTCTCAAGAAGTGCTGGTGTGTAGACACCCTCAATAATAGGTGCCATTACATTCATACCATGGAGTCCGAAGAACCAGAAAAGCTGAACTAGGAACTGGATGAGAATTACTGACCAGAATGATTGAGAAATACCTAGAAGAGGTGCTGCAATGTATGTGTTTACAAGAGCGTTAGGGAACATTCCTGTAGATGCAACACAAATCTGAGTGATAAGTGCAGATGCATAAATTGCAATAACACCTGGTACCAAAGATACAAATGCATTGTTAACAGCTGGTGGTACATCATCAGGAAGCTTGATGGTAATGTTTGCCTTCATAAGCTTTACGAAAATCATACCAGAGATCAAACCAATGATCATTGAGGTAAAGATTCCAGAAGCTCCAGCAGCATCTAGAGGAATTCCTCCCCAATTGATGTGCTCAATTACAAGACCACCATCAACAACATTAAGGTTTTGAATACCAAGACTCTGAAGAGTATCAAGCGCCTCAGTTGAAACACCCTCAAGCTGCAATGTTGTCTCATTGCCCCAGAAGTTCATGGTAGCCAAAACTGATCCGAAGGTTACCAATCCACCGGCAATCTCATTTACGCCATAGGACTTAGCAAGCTGATAACCAATGGCGAATGCGAATACGATTCCCATGATAGCCAAGGAACCATCCCAAACAAATCCATTGATAGACTGGATAAATGGAGCTTGAATAGCTTCTGCACCCCAAAGTGTTGGAATGTTGAGAAGCTGGTTGATCAATACTGCCAAAGATCCAACCATGATGATTGGAAGCATAGAGATGAACGCATCACGAATGCAAACGAGATGCCTCTGACTTCCGATCTTAGATGCGACAGGAACGAACTTTTCATCCATCCAACGCATGAAAGCATTTTGTTCACTACTCATAGTGAATTCCCTTCTTAGAAGTCCTACATTATGTACTTATATTATAAGGTTGATACCTTTATAACCGATGTTGAGAAGGTGGTTTATTCGCTAATAAGATTGAATGCTTGATTGAGTACAGCTTCGCCATTCATCAATGCATAATCGCGCATATCAATTACTTCTACAGGTTTATCTCCTGCAAGCTCTTTCATTTGTGGAAGCATGAAGCGAATCTGAGGTCCAAGTAATACTACGTCTGCCTCAGGAATGTTGTCTTTTGCAGCAGCATCAGCAACAGCCCAAATCTTTACATCTTCTCCGCGAGCAGCAGCTGTATCTTGCATCTTCTTAACCATAAGACTGGTTGACATACCTGCTGAGCAAATAAGCAATATCTTTTTCATAGCGGGCTCCTTTGTAGAAGACAATTCCTCTACCTAGTGTATTAATCCTGCTTTAAGTTTATATCAAAATTACTCATATAGGGGCGATTATCTTGATAAAGTTGGGTAATCATTAGTTTACCTATAGGCTCTCAGCCATAATAAATGCAACTGCATCGATCACGACTAAGAGCCCATAAGTAACCTAAAGATATCCAAAGTGGTATTAAATCGATTTTAATATGCAATACGAAAAATTTCAAATATTAAATTGCTACCGTTCTGACACTTTAAATTTATAGCTTATCTAGCAGGTGTTTTATAAACTTGAATCGATTCTAAATTTTTAAATTCGCTGAATGGTATTATTTCGACGCTAAACGGTATTAAAACCATTGTATTCACTACTATTATTGTATAAGTTCAAGCGAAAACGATTCTTTATACAAAAACGGATTAGGAATTATATCCTAATCCGTTAATCAAATGTAATTGTTAATCTAAGCCTAGAATTTCTGATAACTCAAGCCACTCATCCTCAAGATTTGCAATCTCTTCCCTAACATTATCTAAGTCGTGCTGTAGCTCCAATAACTTTTCGTAATCAGATGGATCTACCTCTTGCATCATAGTTGATATTTGAGAAGGTTGTTCTTGAAGCTTAGAGAGCTTCAAAGAAATAGAGTCATATCTCTTCTTTAGCTTTACACGCTCCTTATTGGATAATTGGGAGCTCTCATCATGTTTCTCATCATCAAAATCAGCCTTAGCACAAGGAGCCATATTGGATGTTGATGTTTTTCGTGACATTGATAGAAATTCGTCAACTCCACCAGGAAGATGGGTGATTTTTCCATCCACAAGAGCATATTGCTCATCACTTACACGCTCAACTAAATAACGATCATGAGAAACTATTAATAATGTTCCTGGCCAACCATCTAACACATCTTCTAACACTGCAAGCATATCGGTATCTAGATCGTTGCCAGGCTCATCTAAGATCAAGACGTTAGGCTCTTGGAGTAATACATACATGATGGCCAAGCGACGCTTTTGACCTCCGGACAAATCCTGAATAACAGAATCATACTCACTTTTATCAAATCCTAAGCGTTCAAGAAGTTGAGCGGGGGTTTGTTCTTTACCATCAACAACATAATAGCTCTTGCATTCTGCAAGAAGCTCTCTTACACGTTGTGTTGCTTTATCTTCTAGAACATCTAATCGTTGAGATAAGATACCAAATTTAACAGACTTACCAACTTTGATGAATCCGGATTCAGGTTCTATCTCCTTTTGCATAAGCGATAATAATGTAGATTTACCCACACCATTATCTCCTAAGATTGCATAGCGATCGCCAGGTCCTATTAACCAATCAACATGATCGACAATGATCTTGTTGCCCCAAGCAAAAGAGACATCCTTCATCTCGATGACTTGTTTTCCTAGACGACTTACAGCCATACGCTTTAGCTCAAGAGGGTTTCTAACCGGTGGCTCATCTGCGATCAATGCCTTAGCTTCTTCAATTCTAAACTTGGGCTTAGATGTTCTAGCCTTAGGTCCTCTAGCAAGCCATGCTAGCTCTTTTCTTAAAATCGACTGTCGTCTAGCTTCTAGTACACTTGCAACACGGGCGCGCTCAGCACGTTTGTGAATATAAGCTGAATAGCCACCTTCAAATGGGTCGATTATACCGTCGTGTACCTCCCACATACCTGTGGCTATTTCATCTAAGAACCATCTATCATGTGTCACCGTAAGCAGCGCGCCGGAATCTTTAGACCAGCGATGTTTAAGGTGATCTGCAAGCCAGCGTATAGCTTGCATGTCTAGATGGTTTGTAGGCTCATCTAAAAGTAAAACATCCCAGTCATCTATAAGAAGACGCACAAGGTCAACGCGTCTTCTCTGTCCTCCTGAGAGACTAGACACGAGTTGCTCACGATCTATACCACCTAACAGAGCATCCATAATAGAGCGTATACGACCATCTGAGGCCCATTCATACTCTGGTCTGTCCCCTACAATCGCACGCAGTACACTGTCATTTTCGTTGAGATTATCGTTTTGCCCCAACATACCAACACGTATATTAGAACGCCTGGTTATAGAGCCTGAATCTTGTTTAATCTCTTCATTAATAAGGCGCAAGAGAGTAGATTTACCATCGCCATTCTTACCAACAATACCAATGCGATCACCTTCAAAGATACCTATGGTTTGTTGATTCAAAACAACTTTACCTGGCCATTCATGGCTCAGCTGTTCTAGTCCAATTAAAATTCCCATATTATGCCTCTATTCTCAAAGATCTGAGAAGTGCAATTTCTTTCTGGTATCCGCTGTTATCTGTATGTGGGGTTTCTAAAATCATAGGTTTAGTAGACAAGAGCGGATGATTTACTATGGTTTTGAAGGTTTCAATTCCTAGATATCCATCGCCGATTTTTTCATGACGATCTTTGTGACTGTTGCATTCATTTTTGGAATCGTTGATGTGCAAGGCCTTAAGGCGATCTAATCCAATGACATTGTCAAATTCGCTTAGCACCTTATCTAGATCTGCGACAATTGGATACCCTCCGTCATGAACGTGACATGTATCAATACAGACACCTAATTTATCGCTCAGCTCAACACCATCAATAATAGATTTGATTTGTTCGAAATTAGCACCGATTTCTGTACCTTTACCAGCCATGGTCTCAAGCAAAACTGTTGTTTTCATATCCTCAAAAAGTATTTGATTGAGTGAATCTACAATCTTTTGAACACCCATATCAACACCTTGACCAGTATGAAATCCTGGATGAAAATTAAGATAATTACCTGGTAGATATTCTAATCTTGATAAATCTTCTTTCATGCAATTTATTGCAAATTCACGTTTATCTTCTTTTTGAGAGCATAAATTGTAGCTATAGGGTGCATGAGCAACAAGGGGCGCAAAATTGTTTTCATTAAGTATGAAAGACAGCTTATTCATATCTTCGATATCTAAAGGTCTAGCTTTTCCACCTTTAGGATTACGCATAAAGAAAGCAAAGGTATTGGCTCCAATCCTAAGTGCTTCTTTTCCCATCCCTTCATAACCTAAACTTATTGATAGATGACAGCCCAGGGGCAATTGCTTATTTTTAGTCATAATCACACATTCTGATAAATCTTATACAGTACATTTACTTTGCTTATAGCTGGATTTTTGAATCTAAATTAACAAGAGCACGTGAGAGAATTACATCTGAAAGATCACGTTTTGTCATAAGATCTATGTCTTCTAATTGCCTGTTAGAAATAATCGATACCTTATTGGTATCTGATCCAAAAGTCGACTCTTGGTTGCTCACATCATTTACAACCAAAAGATCGCATCCTTTGCGTGAGAATTTATCTTGCGCATTTTTACAAACATTGTCTGTTTCAGCAGCAAATCCAACAACACACTTAACATCTTTATGCTTTTGGTTCATTGAGGAGATATCAGCCAATATGTCTTTGTTTTCAACAAAACGAATATCTTTCACGCTTGAATTATCAGACTTTTTAATCTTTTTATCGCTTGTTATCTCAGGTTTAAAATCACATACTGCAGCTGTACAGATAACAATATCGGAGCTGTCAAAATGCCTCATTGTAGCCTCGTACATATCATCGGCACTTACAACGTTTTCTATATTGATAGCTGGATTAACATCTGCATAAGGTACAGGTCCCAAAATAACCTGAACATCAGCACCTCTTTTTTGAGCTGCCTCAGCCAGACACAATCCCATTTTACCTGTAGATGGATTTGAAATATATCGAACAGGATCGAAATACTCTCGTGTTGGACCTGCTGTAATTAATACCTTCTTACCTTTTAAATCTTGCTTTGTAGGCTTAAGTGTATCTAGGGTTGTTTGTACAATTGTTTCAATATCTGCCAAGTGACCTTTTCCAAGATCTCCACAAGCCAACTCTCCCCAATCAGGAGACACAATCTTATCCCCGTATGAGATAAGTGTTTTTATATTATTTTGAGTAGCTGG
>RCNH01000250.1_pt1 | contig 25034 bp, 19 predicted proteins | sample 2041161 | NCBI WGS metagenome assembly RCNH01 (sample SAMN09708215, study PRJNA481090) | Feces metagenome, whole genome shotgun sequencing project. | biome: feces | host: Leptonychotes weddellii | place: Antarctica: Sion Island | collected 2010-03-01 | reverse complement strand
TGTCGGTGATGAATCGGTTGAGGGCAATCACGGGACAGATGTTAAAGGGCTTCATGTTCTCAATGTGCTTCTCGAGGTTGCCAATACCGGCCTTCAATGCCTCGATGTCGGGCTGCTTGAGGTCGGTGACCTTCATGCCACCGTGGTATTTCAATGCACGTACGGTTACCACCAGCACGGCTGCACTGGGCTTCAAACCGGCCTTCACACACTTGATGTCGAAGAATTTCTCCGCACCGAGGTCGAAACCGAAGCCGGCCTCCGTCACGACATAATCCGACAGCGAAAGACCCATCTTGGTTGCCAAAATAGAGTTGGTACCCTGTGCGATGTTGGCGAAGGGACCGCCGTGGATGATGGCAGGATTACCCTCGATGGTCTGCACGAGGTTGGGCTTGATGGCCTCCTTGAGCAGGGCGGCCATGGCACCGTTGGCCTTCAAGTCGCGTGCATAGAGGGGCTTCTTGTCGTAGGTGTAACCCACGAAGATGTTACCCAGACGCTCCTTGAGGTCGGTGAAGCTCTCTGCCAAACAGAGGATAGCCATGATTTCCGATGCGGCGGTGATGTCGAATCCCGTCTCACGGGGAATGCCCGAAGTCGTACCGCCCAAGCCCACGATGATGTGGCGCAGCGAACGGTCGTTCATGTCCATCACGCGCTTCCAGCTCACGGTTCTGGGGTCGAGGTTCAGCGATGAGGTCTTCGACTGAATGTTGTTGTCAATCATCGCCGCCAACAGGTTGTGCGCCTTCTCGATGGCGTTGAAGTCACCGGTGAAGTGGAGGTTGATGTCCTCCATGGGCAATACCTGTGAGTAACCACCACCCGTGGCGCCACCCTTGATACCGAATACGGGACCCAGCGAAGGCTCACGGAGTACGACCATCGCACGTTTGCCGATGCGGTTCAGACCCTCGGTCAGACCGATGGATACGGTGGTCTTACCCTCACCTGCCGGAGTGGGTGAGATGGCGGAAACCAAAATCAGATGCTTGCCCTCGAATTTCGAAGAGTCTATCAGCGAAAGGGGTAATTTGGCTTTGTACTTTCCGTACAAATCTATGGTGTCGGGGTCAATACCTGTTTTTTTTGCAATCTCGGTAATGGGTTTCAATTCCACCTGTCTTGCAATTTCAATATCTGTCATAGGGATTGAATTTTTGGTTTATAATTTTTTTTGAAATTCAAAGATACCAAAAGTTTGCAATTGTCCCAAAATTTGTAAAAAAGGTTATTCACATTTAATCATCAATAATGACATGGGGTAGAAACGAAAAAAAGTCGAATGCCACGATGACATTCGACTTTCACACATTTTAATCCTATCGAAATGCTACTGCTCGGGCTTGTTCTTGTGCTCGAGGAAGTAGCTTTGTGACTTGACCAGATTTCGCGTCTGCAACATCATGGTCTTGGTCTCGTTGAGAATGGTCAGATAGAGAAGACTCGTCTTGGTAGAAGACTCCTTGTTCTTGATACGTTTCAACTGACGCTTGAAGGCTTCGGCAATCGACTCGAAGAGCTCGTCTCTGAGTTCGAGAATCAGCTCCAAATCCGCGAAGTCGCTGTTCTTGAGCATGATGTTGATGCGCGAGAAAATGGTCTCCACGTCGTCGTTAATCTTCATCAAATCCTCAATCTGCTCCTTGGTCATACCCTCGTGGTTGTTGTCGATGTGGTCGAAGCAGGGACGGGTGATGTGGAGGAGTGACTTGGCAATCTCGCTCATGTAGTCCACTACTTGCACATAGTAGTGTCCCGTGTTGATTTCGTTGTCCTGCAAGCGAATGAGCAGGGGTACAATCTTATATTTGCGCTCGCGCGAGTGGTAGAACAGGTCGTTGGACTGCTGCACCATGTCGCGCAACACCTTGCGGTTCTCCTTGAATACGGCAATCATCGTGCGGTCGTAGATGCGTGTCACCTGATTCATCGTGTCACACACCTCTGCCAGACACTCCTCGACAATGCCTTTGGTGTCCTTGGCATGGGTGACCACCTGCTCCTGCTGTTGGGCAGCCTCCTTGTTCTTCTTGATGTTGCTGCGGATAAGCATCCAACCGCAGAGTATCGACACGCCGATGATGGCGTAGTTGCCGCCGTACATCAGTGCCAAGCCAACGACAAAGGCGATGGTGAAGGCACCGAAGCCCGTCACAAACCAGCCCGATACCACGGTCATCACACCCGTGATGCGGTAAACGGCACTCTCGCGTCCCCAGGCACGGTCGGCCAGCGATGAACCCATCGACACCATGAAACATACATAGGTGGTCGAGAGGGGAAGTTTGAGATTGGTTGCTATTGAAATCAGAATGGAAGCGGTGGTGAGGTTCACTGTGGCACGAATCAAGTCATAGGAACCGCCCTCACGCTCCTCCTCGGGGAGGGTTTCGAAACGCGAAGCCATGAAGTTCTGCACCTTTTGCGGCATGACTCTTTCGTAGAAGGAGTTGATGTTCATTGCCGCACGCACCAGACCGCGCGACACCATCGAAGAACCGTATTTCTCCTCACCCTCGTTCTGACTCGACAGCGACAATTCGGTTTTCGACACCGACAGCGCACGTTTCGAAGTCCAGAGGGTGATAATCATAATTGTACCGGCTGCCACCAGCAGATAGAGAATGTTGGCCGATGAGTCGTTGTTGAGTATGCCCATACTCATATTCATATCCTGCGAGTCGAGGGCGGCCATGTAGGAGTCGTAGCCCGCAACGGGTACACCGATGAAATTGACAAGGTCGTTACCCGCGAAAGCCAGCGAGAGGGAGAAAGTGCCGGCCAGAATATTGAGCTTCAGAATATTGACTTTGAATCTTTGCAGGAAGAAAAGGAAGGTGCTGCACAACAACCACAGCACAAAGAGTGACATTACCAGATGCTCGTCCACATAGTTGAAGAAATCGGAATCCTTCAGAAAACCTCTCAAGCCCTTGAACAGTGCGAAATAGACGATGGCAGTGAACGAAATACCCGACCAGAAAGCACCGAAGCGGTTAAAGATGTTGTGGTAGCGGAAGGAGAAAATCACGCGCGAGACATACATTACAAATGTTCCGCAGGCGAACGAGAGAATCACCGAGAGGAGAATACCAGCCAAAATGGCCATGGCGCGTGTGGAGTTGATGTATTCGCCGATGGCTTGTATCGAGATTTCATCGTTTTGGGTGATGATGACGATCGACACGGCCAGTGCGGCACCCAAAAGACAGAACACCAGTGCCACGGTGGTGGAGGTGGGTAATCCCATGGTGTTGTAGATGTCGAGCAGAATGATGTTGGCCAGCATGACCGAGGCGTAGAGTATCATCACATCGCGGAACGAGAAGAGCGCGGGGTTGAACATACCGCTGCGGGCGACTTCCATCATACCGCTGGAGGTGACGGCACCCACAATGATACCGACCGATGCTACTGCCATGATGATTTTAACGGGAGCGGCCTTTGAACCGATGGCCGAATTCAGAAAATTCGCGGCATCGTTCATGACACCGATAAACAATCCTGTAATGGCAAGAATAGCCATTACGATGAGCATAAAAGTGTAAATTGGTTCCATTTAAATCTTGGGTGTAACCCGATAACTACTGAACAAAGATACATTTTTGTAACATTTGTAGCAATTTAATGACCTTTTGTTAACGATAAATTAACATATTAATTCCTGTTTTTACAAGAATAATCCGTGTATTGCGTCAAATTTTAAACTCCCGGTCGGAGAAAGTAAAATCGCCCCGGTTATTTTAATAATTTATTAATGGCTTTTAATAATTTCAACAGTTTTCGTGATGCCTGATTTTGTCTCTTACGGGAAGATTATCCGGGTGGGGTGGTCGTGTCGTGGAAGACCGACTGCCGTCCCCGATGTTCATATTGGACGGATGAGTGCGAATTTTAGTCTGAAAGCGCATTATTTCGCGGTTAGAGAGTGTAATCGGGTCCCTAATTTTTTTCGGAATGTGGATATTTTTCGTATATTTGCCATTTGAATGACAAGGGGAAAATATGCCCTTATTTCATGTCTGAACGAAGCGTTTGTCCTGCGGGGGATCGACTTTGTTCAATATCGCCGTTTTTAAAGAAAATTATTAGAAATTATATGAAACTTCGGAATGTCTTTTTTGCGCTTGCCGCTCTGCTGTTAGCCGGTTCATGTGCAGCCCCCAAGAAAATCAGTTATTTCCAGGATGCGAAATCCGATACCAGTCTTCCGCAGATTGTCTCGGAGTATAAAATCGTCATCAAGCCCTACGATAAGATTTCGATTCTGGTGAACAGTAAAGACCCGATGCTGACCAATCTGTTCAACCTGCCCATTGTCAACAAGCAGTTGGGACAGATGGCGAATATGACCTATGGCAATTCATACGGATTGGCCGGATATACTGTCGATATCAACGGTAATATCGACTTCCCCGTATTGGGACAGGTGCATGTCGGCGGTATGAGCCGCGATGAGATTGCACAGCACATCAAGAACGAGTTGGTTACACGCAACCTGGTCAATGACCCCGTTGTGACGGTCGAGTACCTCAATCTCTCGGTGTCGGTGCTCGGTGAGGTTAATCGTCCCGGTAAGTACAATATCGAGCGAGAGAAGATTACCATTCTCGATGCCATCAGTATGGCGGGCGATTTGACCATTCAGGGTATGCGTGAGAATGTGATGGTGCTCCGCGATATGGACGGTGTGCAGAAAATCTATCGTGTGGACCTCTGCTCGTCGGAGAGCGTGATGACATCTCCCGTGTATTACCTCCAGCAGAACGATATTGTCTATGTCGAGCCCAATAAGATGAAGGCGCGTCAGTCTACCGTCAATGGTAACGCGCTTCGTTCGTCGTCATTCTGGATGTCGCTGGCCTCGCTGCTGACAACGATTATTGTAGTGATTGTGAAATAATAACGTAACACTAATACTTTATAATGGAAGAGTATCAAAAAACTCAGAACGATACGGAATCCGATGATGTGATTCAGATTCAGGATTTGCTGTATCTCTGTCTTTCGAAGTGGAAATGGTTCGTCCTGTCGGTGGCTGTGGCTATCGGCATTGCCTTTGCCTATATCGTGACCACTCCCAAAGTCTATACCCGTTCGGCTTCGGTGTTGATTAAGGACGATGCCAAGAACGGAAGTTCGCTCTCTGCGAGCCTGGAGCAGTCGTTTGCCGATATGGGTATGTTCAAGTCGAACACCAACGTCAATAACGAGGTCATCTGTATGCAGTCGCCCTCGTTGATGTATGAAGTGGTAAAGCGTATCCACCTCGACATGAATTATATGGTGGATAACACCTTCCGCAAGAATACGATTTATGGAACAACACTCCCCGTGTCGGTTTCCATACTCGACTTCCCGGAGAATGATGCCGCATCGTTTGTTTTGAAGATTGACAGCTCGAGAGTCGAGTTGTCGAAGTTCAAACACGTAGCCGGTACCAACATCTTCGAGAATGATTATGAGGTGGAGGGCAGGTTGCTCGATACCATCGCCACTCCCATCGGTAAGATGATTGTGGCTCCTGCCATGGCTTACGCCGATGACCTCTCGGGGACCATCTACGTGACCAAGTCTCCCGTGCTCTCCGTGGTGGACAGCTACACCAGGCAGCTTGCCGTGTCGTTGAAGGACGAGAAGGCGACCATCATTGATTTGAGCTTGAACGATGTCAATACACAGCGTGCCGATGACATCATCAGTACGCTGATTGCCATCTACAACGAGAATTGGATTAAGGACAAGAACCAGATTGCGGTCAGTACTTCGGCCTTCATCAATGAGCGTTTGGGCGTCATCGAGCGCGAGCTGGGTAATGTGGATAAGAACATCTCTACCTTTAAGAGTAAGAACCTCTTGCCTGACGTGCAGGCTGCTTCGAGTATCTACATGACACAGAGTACCAAGACCAACGAGCAAATCATGGCCTTGAACAACCAGTTGTACATGACCCGCTACATCCGCAGCTACCTTATCGATGGTAAGAACAGATATCAGCTGTTGCCCGTCAATTCGGGTATCAACAACGGCAATATCGAGTCGCAGATTGCCGACTACAACACCAAGATGTTGCAGCGTAACGGACTCGTGGCCAACAGTAGTGAGCAGAACCCTCTGGTAATGGATTTGGACATCGCGCTGGGTGCCATGCGTCACGCGGTGATTACCTCTATCGACAACCAGATTGAGACCCTCAATACCCAAATCAAGAGCTTGCAGCAGTCCGAGGAGATGACCACTTCGCGTATTGCGGCGAACCCCACGCAGGCCAAATACCTGTTGTCGGTCGAGCGTCAGCAGAAGGTCAAGGAGTCTTTGTACCTCTACCTGTTGCAGAAGCGTGAGGAGAACGAGTTGTCGCAGGCCTTCACTGCCTACAACACCCGTATCATCACTCCTCCGAGAGGCCCTTCGTTCCCCACATCGCCCAAGCCCAAGATGATTCTCATGGTGGCTATCGTGATGGGTCTGGCAGTTCCCTTCGGAATTATCTTCCTGCTCGAAACCCTGAATACCCGTATCCGCGGCCGCAAGGATTTGGAGCGCCTGACCATTCCTTTCCTGGGAGAGATTCCCATGGAGGGTGAGGTGAAACGCTCGATTTTCGGTAAGAAGAAGATGTCCGAGTCGCGTGGCATGGTCGTTAAGGCAGGTTGCCGTGACATCATCAACGAGGCTTTCCGTGTCCTGCGTACCAATTTGGAGTTCATGACCACCTCCAGCAAGGATTCGAATGTCATCATCGTCACCTCGTCCAACCCCGGTAGCGGTAAGTCGTTCCTGAGTATGAACGTGGCAATGAGTTTGGCCATCAAGAACAAGCGCGTGTTGGTCATCGACGGTGATATGCGTCACGCTTCATCTTCGACCTATGTCGGCTCACCGAAGGTGGGCTTGAGCGACTATCTGAGTGGTCGTGTCAGCAAGGTGGAGGATATCGTGGTGAGCGATAAATTCAATGCCTGCCTCCATGTCATTCCCGTTGGTACAATTCCTCCCAACCCCACAGAGTTGCTTTTCGAGAATCGTATGGCGGAGTTGATTGAGAAGGCACGCGAGGCGTATGACTACGTGCTCATCGACTGTCCTCCCATCGAGTTGGTGGCCGATACTCAGATTCTTGAGAAGTTGGCCGACAGAACCATCTTCGTGGTTCGTGCAGGTCTCTTCGAAAAAAATATGTTGCCCGAGTTGCAGAGCATCTACGACATGAAGAAGTACAAGAATATGTCCATGGTGCTGAACGGGACAGAGGGTGGTGGCAGTCATCGTGGTTACCGCTACGGTTACCGTTACGGTTATCACTATGGCTACGGTTCTGACTACCACTATGGCTCCGAGGAGAAGTAGTGGAGACACTGTAAATTAATATAAGTATGTTTTTCGGATTATTCGATGGAAAATCCTCGTTGGAGGAGAGTGGCGCACTTCGTGGCGGTACCGACTGGCATTGTCATCTTTTGCCGGGTGTCGATGACGGTGTGCGTCAGGCCGACGAGACACTGAGAATATTGCAACTCAACGAGAAGTTGGGACTTCGTGAGGTGTGGTTCACGCCCCACATCATGGAGGACGTTCCCAACACCACGGAGGGGTTGCGTAAACGGTTTTCCGAATTTCAATCTATGTATCAAGGTGCAATAACATTGCACCTTGCTGCTGAATATATGATGGATAACCTCTTCCTCGAGCGACTGAAAGCCAACGACTTTCTGACACTGGGCGAGGAGGGTGACCTGGTTTTGGTGGAGACCTCCTACTACAATCCGCCTTCGGGGCTCTATTCCATTTTGGAGGACATCAAGTCGGCAGGCTATTATCCCGTGCTGGCACACCCCGAGCGTTACCGCTATATGGATATGAAGGATTACGAGAAGTTGAAGCAGATGGATGTCCGCTTCCAACTCAACCTGCCTTCTTTTGTGGGTATGTACGGCCAGGAGGTGATGAAGCGTGCCGAGACGCTCTTGTCGGAGGGCTATTACAACTTCCGCGGCAGCGATACCCACCGATTCAGCATGTTGCATCATGTGGTAACAACCCCCATCAAAAAGAAAGTAATCAATCTAATCAAGAAGGTATGAAAGGTATAGTATTGGCCGGTGGTTCGGGAACGAGACTCTATCCCATCACCAAAGGAGTGAGCAAGCAGTTGTTACCCATCTACGATAAACCGATGGTCTATTATCCCATTTCGGTGTTGATGCTGGCCGGTATCCGTGAGATACTCATCATCTCCACACCTCAGGACCTTCCGGGTTTCCGCCGCCTGCTGGGTGACGGTTCCGACTACGGTGTTCGCTTCGAATATGCCGAGCAGCCCTCGCCCGACGGATTGGCGCAGGCGTTTATCATCGGCGAGAAGTTCATCGGTGACGATTGTGCCTGTCTGGTTTTGGGCGATAATATATTCTACGGTGCCGGCTTCACTGCGCTGCTCAAACAGGCGGTCGAGGATGCCGAGCATCACGACAAGGCTACGGTCTTCGGCTATTGGGTCGATGACCCCGAACGCTACGGTGTGGCGGAGTTTGACGAGAAGGGCAACTGTCTTTCCATCGAGGAGAAACCCAAAAATCCCAAATCGAACTATGCGGTGGTGGGCTTGTATTTCTATCCCAACCGTGTGGTCGATGTGGCAAAAAATATCCGTCCGTCGGCACGTGGCGAGTTGGAGATTACGACCGTCAATCAGGAATTTTTGAATACCCAACAGCTCAAGGTGCAGACCCTTGGTCGCGGCTTTGCATGGCTCGATACAGGCACGCACGACTCTTTGGCCGAGGCCTCTATCTTCGTGGAGGTCATCGAGAAACGCCAGGGTCTCAAAATCGCCTGCCTTGAGGCCATCGCCTATGGCAAAGGTTGGATTTCCGATGAGAAGATGCGTGAGCTGGCACAGCCGATGATTAAAAATCAGTATGGTCGCTATCTGATGAAGATGGTCGATGAGGCCAAGAAATTCGGAAACAGAAATTTGGAGGAGTAATAAATGGAAGTCATAAAGACAGCAATAGACGGGGTAGTCATCATCGAGCCCCGTATTTTCAGAGACGAACGTGGCTATTTCTTCGAGTCGTTCTCGCAGCGTGAGTTCGATGAGAAGGTGATGCCCATTCATTTTGTGCAGGACAACGAAAGTCAGTCCTCTTACGGAGTGATGCGCGGCCTTCACTTCCAGCGTCCGCCTTACACACAGAGCAAACTGGTGCGTTGTGTCAAGGGTGCGGTTCTGGATGTGGCAGTCGATATTCGTAAGGGTTCACCCACCTACGGACAGCACGTTGCCGTGGAACTCACGGAGGAGAACCACCGTCAGTTTTTCGTACCGAGGGGCTTTGCCCACGGTTTTGCCGTGTTGAGCGAGACAGCGGTCTTCCAATACAAATGCGATAACTTCTACGCTCCCGAGTCGGACGGCGGTATTCAGATTTGTGACGACTCGCTGGGCATCGACTGGCAAGTACCCACCGACAACGCCATCTTGAGTCCCAAGGATGTGAAACATCCGCTGTTGAAGGATTTTAATTCTCCGTTTGACTTCGCCGTAAATCTCTACGAATAATGAAAGTACTTGTAACAGGAGCCAACGGCCAGCTGGGTAACGAGATGCGCAGGGTAGCGGCCGAGAGCCGTGACGAATATATCTTCACCGATGTTGCGGAACTCGATGTTACCGACCGTGAGGCGGTGCGTGAGATGATTCTTCGCAACGATGTGAAGGTGGTGGTGAATTGTGTCGCTTATACCAATGTCGATAAGGCGGAGGACGACTACGACATGGCGGAGTTGCTCAATGCCACAGCCGTAGGGTATATGGCAGAGGCTGTCAAAGAGAATGACGGCACGCTGATTCACGTCTCCACGGACTATGTCTTCGGTGCCGACCCCTATAACACTCCCTGCACCGAGGAGCAGAAGGGTACTCCCACGGGAGTCTATGGTGTGACCAAGTTGCACGGCGAGCAGACCATTGCCGCTTCGGGTTGTCGCCATATCATCATCCGCACGGCATGGCTGTATAGCGAATATGGAAAGAATTTCGTCAAAACGATGTTGAACCTTACGGCCACCAAACCCGAACTGAAGGTGGTCTTCGACCAGACGGGAACACCCACCTATGCCTACGATTTGGCAAAGGTGATTTTCGACATCGTCGAGCAACGCCACTATGAGGGCAACGAGGGCATCTACCACTACTCCAACGAGGGTGTCTGCTCGTGGTTCGACTTCACACGCATGATTGCCGAGTATGCCGGTCATGCCGACTGCGACATTCAGCCCTGCCACAGCAACGAGTTCCCCTCGAAGGTGGTGCGCCCGAGCTATTCGGTGCTCGACAAAACCAAAATCAAACGCACCTTCGGCATACGCATTCCCTATTGGACGGACTCGCTGAAAAAATGTATTGCCAACCTCAAATCCACCCAGTGCCATGAGTAACTTCAAGCGCAGTATCATCATCACAGGCGGTGCAGGCTTCATCGGCTCGCACGTTGTCCGCCTGTTTGTGAACCAATATCCCGATTACCACATCATCAACCTCGATAAACTGACCTATGCCGGCAATCTGGCAAATCTGAAGGACATCGAGGAGCGACCCAACTACACCTTCGTCAAGGCAGACATCTGCGACTTCGAGAAGGTGATGTCGCTGATGCAGGAGTATCATGTGGACGGTATTATCCACCTGGCGGCCGAGAGTCATGTCGACCGCTCCATCAAAGACCCCTTCACCTTCGCGCAGACCAACGTGATGGGTACCTTGTCGCTCTTGCAGGCGGCAAAACTCTATTGGGAGTCGCTGCCCGAAGGCTATGAGGGCAAACGCTTCTACCACATCTCCACTGACGAGGTGTACGGTGCTTTGGAGATGACCCATCCCGAGGGTATCGAGTCTCCCTTCACTACCAAGGCATCGTCGGAGCATCACCACGCCTATGGCGAGGAGTTCTTCGTGGAGACCAACCCCTATAATCCCCACAGCCCTTACAGTGCAGCCAAGGCATCTTCCGACCACTTCGTGCGTGCTTTCCACGACACCTACGGTATGCCGACCATCGTGACGAACTGCTCGAACAACTACGGTCCCTATCAGTTCCCCGAGAAGCTGATACCCCTATTTATCAACAATATCCGCCACCGCAAACCCCTTCCCGTCTATGGTAAGGGTGAGAACGTGCGCGACTGGTTGTATGTGGTGGACCACGCCCGTGCCATCGACACGATTTTCCACCGCGGTAAAGTTGCCGAGACCTACAATATCGGCGGTTTCAACGAGTGGAAGAACATCGACATCATCAAGGTGCTGATTCGCACCGTTGACCGTCTTCTGGGCAGAGCCGAGGACGAGGATATGAATCTGATTACCTATGTCACCGACCGTGCGGGTCACGATCTGCGCTATGCCATCGACTCTTCGAAACTCCAGCGAGAGTTGGGCTGGGAGCCGAGCCTTCAGTTTGAGGAGGGCATCGAGAAGACCGTGAAGTGGTATCTCGACAATCAGGCATGGATGGACAATGTCACCAGCGGCGACTATCAGAACTATTACGACGATATGTATAAGAACCGTTAGTGGTCATACATTGTAATATAAAACGCCCCGTGGAAAACCCACGGGGCGTTTTGTGTCTCTGACTGCAAGGATTTACTCCTCGGCGTCCTCTTTCAGGCTGTCCGAAAAACCTTTCAGCAACGAAGGCAGCGACTCGAAAGCCTTGCTTACCTCATCGGCAGCACTCTTGATGCCCTGCTTGGCCATAAGACCATAGTAGCGACCCACGGCATTCAAAGCCTCTTCGCGCTCCTCCTCCGACATCTCGTCATAGTTCTCCTTCAAGTCCTCCACGATTTGGTTGAACTCCTCTTCCGATGTTTCCCACTCCTCCGAGGTGTACTCCTCGGCCTCCTGCTCGGCACGGTCAACGAACGAATTGAGCTTGCTCAGGGGATTCTGCGAACACGACACCATCATGGCTGCAAAAAACAGCGACAGACAGATGGTCAAAAATGATAATTTCTTCATGGTATGTTGATTTTGAAAATTCTACACGCTGAACAAAGATAACATTTTTTTGCATCCGATGTATGCACGCGGAGTAGAATTTCCACGCCTGCCCCCTCTTTAGAAGTTGTATTGTATCATCATACTGATGTGGTTGGTGTGGGCGCGTTGCAGATCCATGTTTTGGCGTGAACCGTAGTTGCACTCCTCAGCCCCACAGCGAGCGGTTGCACTTCGCTCCCAGATGCCGGACATATATGTTGCGCACCACACCCGACAGGCGCAGGTGATTGTCGCGACACTTGCCCCACGCATACTCCACAAATGTTGGAATGTCGGGCATCCGCTGATGCAGGACTGCGAAATTGTCGTTGTAGGTGGCGGTGAGTATGGGTTGCTCCAGCGCGATGCCGACCTTGAGGTGACGGTCGAGGAATTGCCGTTGGTAGCGAATAAGGGTTGTGAAGTTGAGGTTGTAGCAGTTGGGTCCCTGGCTGTCAATGGTCGTGGGTACGGAGTTGAGGTCACAAAAGGTGGTGATATCACGACCGATGGTCAGCCCCAGCAGATGCACATAGCCCGAACGCATGTGCGGTGTGTAGCTGCTGCGTGCGCCCCCGTTGAAATCCATCTCTATCAACATCACCACACGCCCCAACCTGCGGGAGTGGGCAATGGCCTTGGTGAAGAAACGTGTGCCCGTGCCATCGAAGTAGAATTTCTGCCGAGAGTTGTAAGTGGCAGGTACACTGATGGTGTAGGGCACAAAACTCTTGTCGTCGGAGATGCCGTCGAAGTCGTAAGCTCCCTTTACCCGCACAAATCCACCCAATGCAAATGAGAATTTGGTGTTGGCGGTGGTGAATATCAGATTGGGCTTGTGAAACTGCCCGAATCCGCCACGGTGACACTCATCGTAGGCGCGGGTGATGTTCTCCGCCGATATTTCCCGACAACAGATGATGTCTTCGGTCTTGCCCCCACGAAGGAGTAGCGAATCCAAGGCTGTGGAGGAGAAGACGTGCACCGAGGGGTGGTAACAGTCCTCGTCATGCGATGCGCGGTTTTGTGCCGACAGCGTGCCGACACAGAGCGTGAGGAGCAACACGGAGAGTAGAAGTAGTTTCATAAGAGATTGGCTGGTGATTCACTTCCCCGATTTGCAAGATATATGCCAAAAAAGCAGGGCAGATGAGCGGAAGAAAGACGGCTTCGGTCAAAAATTTGTATCTTTGCAAAAGATGTGTGCCGTGGTTTCGCGTGAGGAATGACGGCAGGTGTATCCAATTTTTAATTTCGAGAATCTATGTTCCTAGTGTTTGTGGTAACGGTCTTTGTGCTGATTGCCGTTGTCGATTTTCTTCATTATCGCAATTTGCGATGCCGTGCCGCCGCCGAGTGGATGACAAAGGCCTATGGGGTCTGTGCCGTGGTTACAGATCTTTTGCCCGTGGTGATTGCCGTGACGGGACTTGTGATAAGAGACAACTCGCAGGGGTTCATGGATTTCGCCATGTGGGGCTACTGGACATGGATTATCACCGCTATTCCGCGTGCCATTGTCGTGGTCTTCCGCCACTTCGGCCTGCACAAAACGGGCGCAGTGCTGGCACTCGCTTTCTTGGGTCTCATACTTTGGTCCACATTCTATTGCCGCACGGCTTTAGAGGTGAACGAGGTGGTGAAGACCTCCGACCGCCTGCCGCGTGGTTTTGACGGCTTCCGCATCGTCCAGCTCTCCGACATGCACATCGGTGCATTGGCCAACCGTGATGCCGAGATACGCCAGATTGTCGAGACGACCAACGCCCTGCACCCCGACCTCGTGCTGTTCACGGGTGATTTGGTGAATATCCGCTACACGGAACTCGATGACGAGGTGATGAACTTGCTACGCGGTTTCTCCGCTCCGGTCTACTGCATCACGGGCAACCACGATGTCGGAGTCTATGTCCGCGACTCGGTGACACTGCCCGTCAAGCGACACATCGCCCTGTTTGGCGAGCGCGTACAGCAGATGGGGTGGCATCTCTTGCAGGATACGACCCTCTATCTTCACCGCGGAGGTGACAGCATCACCCTGTCGGGTGTGTCGTTCGACCCTGCACTTCGCAAACAACAGCACGATCAGAACCTGCCGCCCACCGACCTTACGAAGGTCTATCGTGAGACGTCCGATTCGATATTCAACATCACGATGACCCACCTGCCCCAAATCTGGGAGCAGATTGCCACCACGCCCTATGGCGATTTGACGCTGGCGGGTCATGTGCACAGCATGCAGAGCAAAATCAACATCTTCGGACACAAATTCTCCCCTGCATCGCTGCTCTACAAACGCTGGAGCGGTCGCTACGAGCAGGATTTCCATACCCTCTACATCAATGACGGAACGGGATATGTGGGCTTTCCCATGCGAGTGGGTGCTTATCCCGAGATAACACTTTTTATACTTAAATCATGCGAATAACACTCTCTGCCGCGACAACTGCCGACGGCTATTTGGACGATAATACCCCCAAACGACTGATGATTTCCACTCCCGAAGATTGGGAGTCGGTGTGTCACCTGCGTACACGTTGCGATGCGATATTGGTGGGTGCCGAGACCCTGCGAAAGGATAATCCGGCCTTGCTCCTGCGTGACGAAAAGGTGCGCGAGCAACGCCGTAAGGAGGGCCTGCGCCCCGACATTACGAAGGTCACGCTGACCGCTTCGGGTAATCTTCACCCCTCGATGCGCTTCTTCACGGAGGGCGATGCCGAGAGAATCGTCTTCTCGCCCCGACCCCTGCCCGAATTGGAGGGCGTGGCTACCGTTGTGGTGGCTGATGCACCCCTCACTCCCCGATATGTGGTCACCGAGCTGGAAAAACGCGGTGTCGGACACCTCTTGGTGGAGGGTGGCGCACAGATTCTCCACAGCTTTCTGGAGTCGGGTGTGGCTGATGAGTTGCGCCTGGCAATAAATCCTCAAATGACGCTGGGCGGGGAGCAGGGTGGTGCGCACTTTGTCTTCCGCCCCACGGAGGAGATGAAGGTCGAGCGCGAGAACCTCGGCGGTATGGAGGTTGCCCATTACGCACTCACACCATACGATGAAGCGGAGGAGTTGCACTATTTGCAGATGGCGGTGGACGAGAGCCGTCACTGCGTGCCGAGTCGAACCTCCTATTGCGTGGGGGCTGTCATTCGTACGGCAGACGGCCGTATCTTCAAGGGCTACACCCACGAAACTTCGACTACCCACCATGCCGAACAGGAGGCTTTGAAAAAGGCACTTGCCGAGGAGGCAGACCTCCGAGGTGCCACGATGTACTCCTCGATGGAACCCTGCTCGAAGCGTTCGAGTGAGCCGGAGAGCTGTTCCGAGCTGATGATTCGTTATGGCTTCCGCCGTGCGGTCTTCGCCTTCTACGAACCCGATTGCTTTGTCTGCTGTCACGGTGCGCTGAACCTGCGCGAGGCAGGGGTGAGCGTCAAGGTCTATCCCCAATTGGCTGAAGGGGTAAGAGAGGTGAATGCCCACCTTTGGAAATAGCCGATACATGACAATAAAAAAGAGCGACACCTTTTTTTTGGTGTCGCTCTTTTCATGTCTTGTAGTTATCAGTGGGGAAAATAGTGTCGTCCGCCACCCATGCCGTGGTGGGGCGAGTGGTGACTGCCCGAGGGGCGGTGGTTATACATTCCGTAGTCGCCCATCTCGCGTGAGCCTTTCTTACCGAAGAAACGCAGGTTGTAGGTGAACTGCAACATGTAGTAGCGACCGATGACGCTGTTGGTGACATTCTGTGTCCAACCCGAACCCACATTGCGCACAAAGGCACTGTTCTGGTTGAAGATGTCGTTTACACCCACCAATATCTCGCCGCGCTTGTTGCGGAAGAGCTTCTTGCCGATGTAGAGATTACAGAAGATGTAATCATCGTTGTAGTTGTTCGTGAAGCCCAAATACTGGGTGTAGGCGGCACTCGCCGTGAAGGAAAATCCCATGGGCAACACAAACTTCATGTTGGCATTGGCGGTGTGGTTGAAATAACGGTTCTTGTCGTTGCTGCTCTTTATAGAGTTCTTGGCGATGTTGTACATACCGTTCCACGAGAGGGTGAAATCGACATTCTCCGAGATGTTACTGCCCAACACCGTGCGGAAGGTGTAGCCGATGTTCTGCGTCTCGTTTCTTTGACCGTTGATGCGGCTGGGCGAGAGCGAGTAGTCGATGCCTGCCATCACATTCAAATTGCTCTTGAGAAAACCAATCGGAAAGCCGTACTCCATCTGCGTGGCGAAATTCCAGTAGCCCGACATATTCACGGGACGCGAGTATTGCAGATAGTGGTAGTCATCGCTGACACCCGGAATGGCAATCGAACCGTTGTAGCTGATGTCCGAGGTTATCTGATTGCTGATGGCGTTCATGTAGAGCGACCACATGAAGGTGCGTCCCTTCTCCATGTTGGAGTGGGTGTAGTAGAAATTCACGCGGTGGTTGTACGAAGGCACCAAATCGGGATTACCGCTCGAGATATTCTGTGCATTGGTGATGTTGAACACACTTTGCAGCGAGGTAATCTGCGGATTGTCGGTATACGACACGACAAACAGACGGAGCGCATTCTCGCGGTTGATGTTCAGACGACCCATGACAAAATAGGTGAGGTTGTTGTAGTTGTGGCGTATCTTCTCTGCACCTGCCTGTACCACCTTGCCGTCGAGCGCCGAACGCTGATAGTAGATGTTACCGATGAGGGTATTCTCATTGTGCGCATATCGGAAACCGGAACCGATTTTATGGGTCATGTAACCGCTCTCATAGGCATTCGACAAGTTGGGCATGAATGTCCCGTTGTGAAAATCCTTGTCCGTCTCGAAACTCTTGCGGTCGCGCTGCTGGTTGTCGTAATAGACTTTGTATTGCAGGGCGAATTGGGTGTGTTTGCCCAGCGGCTCGGTGTAGGAGATATTACCACGGAGGGTGTAACTGCTCGTGGGGGTCAGACTGTTGAGATAACGGTACTTGACAAAGGGATAGTCGATGACCTCTCCCGTCTCGGGGTCGATGGCTGCATCGGGATTCCACTTTCCTGTTTCGGGGTCGAGCGCCGGCGGATAGGGCTGATAACCCAAGGTGTTGGACGATGTGTGGGCGTTTTTCTCGTGGTCGGAGTAGCGGAATGAACCTCCGAGCGTGAGGGTTCTGCCTGCCTTGCCCAATCGCATACGATAGGTGGCACGCGTACCCAGGTTGTAACCCTTGTTATCACCATTGTTGAAGTTGGAAATGAGACTGTAACCCTTCTCACCCCATTGCCAACCGTTGCTGATGCTCCACGGGGCGTTGGACTGATAGCTGAAGGTGGGGTGGATGACGAGATTGTGGTTCTCGGAAATCTTCCATTCGATGCGGGCATTGAAACGGTGGTTGAAGTTGTCGCTCTTCGAATAACCGCGTGTGGAGAGGGTGTCGATGTAGGGCGAGGTGTACCATGTGTCCTCGGTCGAGCGATTGGTGGTCGATGTGGAGTTGAAGAAGTAGCTGCCCTCAAAAGAGACCTGGTCTCGCTTGCCCCATGTGTCGGAGTAGTTGATACCCACGGCATTCACCTTTGCCACACCGTCCTGCGGACGCGTCATGTAGTTGCTCATCGCGCTGTAACGGCTGTGGTAGCCGCCACTGCCGCCACCTGCCACACCGAGAATATCCTGAAACGAGAAATTCTGCTGATTGACATTGTTGAACAGACCGATGACCGACAGACGGCTGTCCTTGTTGAAGACATTGACATTACCTCCGGCGATGTATTTGAATTTGTCCTCGGTCTTTGTGTCGGCATCATATCCGCCACCGGCATAGACTTTGCCGAAGACGCCCTGGCGCATATTGGAGCGGGTGACGATGTTGATGACCTTGTAGCCCTCGCCATTGTCCATGCCCGAGAACTGCGCGTCATCACTGAGTCGGTTATAGACCTCCACACGGTTCACCGCCTCGGCAGGCAACGACTTGATGGCGGTCTGCACATCATCGCCGAAAAACTCCTTGTTATCGACCAAAATTTTCTTAATCTTCTCGCCCTGTGCCTCCACCGAACCATTGGTGATGCTGATGCCGGGCATCTTCTTCAGCAGGTTCTCCGTATCGGCATCTGATGACACCTTGAAAGCACCTGCATTGTAGCTCACCGTGTCGCCCTGCTGTGAGGTGCGCAACGCCTTGACCTCCTTCACAACGGTCTGAATCTCCACACCGGGTTTGAGTCGCAGCTCGCCCAGACGTGTCTGTGGCTGGTGGTGCTTTACCTCCATCTCCAGAGTGTTGTAACCCAAAAACGCAATCGTGAGGGTGTAGTCCCCATACCTCTCGCCATTGATAGAGAGCGCACCCTTGTAGGCAGTGGTGTAGTGAGCGCCCTTTTGCGGATTATCCTTGGGGGTGAGGGTGACTACGGCCCCCACAACATTTTCACCTGTTTCGGCATCGGTGACCTGTGCCGTTATGTTACCGGTCTGTGCCCATACCCAAAGGGAGACCAAAGAGAACAATGTGGTTAGGAATATATGTTTCTTAGTTGATGCAATAGAAGATTAGCCGATAAGCCTATAGAAGAGAGTTTTCTTCTTGGGGGATAATTCAGGAAAAGGACCCGATGTGACTATCGGATCCGTTGGGTGTGTTTAGAGTGAGTGATGTTTACTTCTTCTCACAGCACTCGCTTTTCTGCGACTTCTCGCAAGCCTGCTTCTTGGTGCAAGTCTGGCTCTTATTGCACTTCTCTACACTCTTGCCACACTTCTCTGCGCTCTTGGTGCACTTGTCTGCACTCTTCGGGCACTTATGCATGGCTGCGTGGTGGTGCTTATGCTGTTTGTCGCATACGGCTTTGTGACCGGGAATGTGACACTTCGACTCCTTCCACTGGGCGTACTGCTTGGGAGTGAGAATCTCCTGCAAACGCTTGTGCATCTCGGCCTTCTGTGCACGCTGCTGCTTGATGTGCGATGCACACAAGTCGTTGAACTGCTCTTTCTGCTTATCGTTGAGGTTCAGCTCTTTGGCGATTTTCTCGGTGTAAGTCTGTGCGACTTCCTCTACGCTCTTCTTGGGAGTCTGTCGGGTGTTGTTGTCCTGTGCAAATGCTGCCGGAGTCAGCAGGATAGCGATTGCCGTTACGGCTGCCAAAAATTGTGTTTTCATGTTTATTGTGTTGTTTGTGTTCATTGTTGCGAGCCTTCGTGGCTTGCTGATACAAATATACACAATAAGTCCCACATCGGCTATGTCGGGGCGGTGAAACGGCAAAATGGAGGGGTGAACCGACTTTTCGGAGAGGTCAAATTTGCATCAACCACTGCTTGAACTCCGGCACGCGTACCTTCGAGATGATGATTTTCTCGGGTGTGGGCACGGTGAGATGCAACGACAGACGACTGCCGAACCAAACCGAAATGTCCTTCACGGCTTTGCGCGAGATGATGAACTGACGGTTGGCGCGGAAAAACTCATCGGCAGGGAGCGAGGCTTGCAGTGCTTCCAATGTTTTGTCCAAAGGAAAGGCCGCACCCTCGAAATTGTAGGCGGTGACCTTTTCGTTGGCGGTGTGGCAGTATGCGATGTCCTCACGGCGGAGCGGTATGAGCTTGTCGCGCATGGGGATAAGAAAAGTCTGCTCGCGACTCTCCTTGGCCATAGAGGTGACCCTCGAACGATAGTCAGCCTTCTCGGTCATGGTGAATCGGCGCAGTTTGTTGATGGCGCGCTCCACATCGGAACTCTTGATGGGTTTGAGCAGATAGTCGATGCTGTTCACCTCAAAAGCCTTGAGCGCGTAGTTGTCGTAAGCGGTGGTGAAGATGACGGGCGAAGTAATCTCCGTCATCTCGAATATTCTGAACGAATTGCCGTCGGCCAGGTGAATGTCCAGAAATATGAGGTCGGGTTGGGGGTGTGACTCGAAATATTCGACCGTCTCGCCGATACTCTCCAGCTGCGCCGTAATCTTCACATCGGGCGCAACCTCTCTGATGACCGACTCCAGATTGACGGCTGCGGCGGTTTCGTCTTCGATAATGATGGCACTTAACATTGTTCGGGTGCTTTAAGGGGTAAAACGACGATGAAGTCGGTGTCGGTGTTCTGTATCTCGATTTGGCTGTCCATCAACAGATGTACTCTGTTGTTGAGGTTCTCCAATCCGATACCTGTTGAGGGTTCTTCCTCGATTTTCGGGCGTTTGGGATTGCTGATGACGAGTCGGTTGTTCTCGATGGTGAGGGTGATGTTCAGCGGATGTGCCTTGGTGATGGTGTTGTGCTTCACGGCATTCTCAATGAGGGGTTGCAGCGACATTACGGGTAGCAGCCACTTGTGGTACTCCGTCGGAACATCAATGGAGATGAAGAGTTTGTCGGCATAACGTATCTTGAACAGATAGCCGAAAGCCTCGGTGAATTTCAACTCCTCGCCCAACGTCACGAGGGTATTCTGTCCGCTTTGCAGTGTGTAGCGGAAGGTGTAGGAGAGTTGCTCGATGTATTTGAGGGCTTTCTCCTCCTCCTTCTCTCTGACGAGCATCGACAGCGAATTGAGCGAGTTGAAAAAGAAGTGGGGATTGACCTGTCCCACCAGCATGTTGTAGCGTGTGGTGAGGTTTTCGTTCTTGAGTTTCTCGTTCTCGGTCATCATGGCCTGACGCTGCATGATGAGCTGGTAAACCCAGCCGTAGAGCAGCGATACGACCGTGGCAAACGAACACTTCAACACCAGCATGTAGTCGAACATACTGCGGTTCATGAAGTTGGGCACGAGTGTTCCGGTGCGTATGTTGGGCGTTGGGGCGATGGTGTAGAGTACGCCTGCGAGTACCACACCTCCCAAACAGCGGTAGATGAAGTGCTTCTTGGCGGTCTGCCATCCGCGCGGTGTTACCAGTGAGATGATGAGGAACGAAAGCAGCATGTAGAACATCAACTGAAGGATGATGTCCGATGCCGAGGAGGGGTGACGATAAATCGTGCTGTAATCGAAGAGTTCGCCGTTGCGCTCCGAGAGGGTCATCAGCATGGGGTGTCCGCCACCACGCTGGGCATTGCGAACCTTGGCTTTCAGACAGTCGCCCTCGCAGAGCCCCAGACGGTAGATGCGGTGCATGGGCACATAGACACTGTCTTTGCCACATACCATGTAGCCGTGACCGTCGGGTGAGATGTGCAAAATTCCCTCCCGTATTTTCTCCTTCATGCGGTGGGGCGTGTGATGTGCCGTGACGACCGTGTTGGGGTCATAGGTCTGCTCGACAATCAGCAGGAGAAGGTACGAGAAGTTGACCACCAGGCTGATTGCAGTGGCAATCGCCAGGTGGGTCAACAGGTCGGGATATTTTTGCCTCAGGTTCATCGGTGGCTATTCTTCGTCTTTATACCACGATGCGTAGAGCATATAATCGCGTGCCGTGCGGAGAATGATTTCGTTGCGCTGTTCCTCGGTCACCTCCTTGATACGCTTGGCGGGTACACCTGCATAGAGCGAGTTGGGCTCCAACTTGGCGTTGGAGAGCACCAGCGCGTTGGCGGCGATGATGCAGCCCGACGGAATCTCGGCGTTGTCGAGCAGGGTAGCACCCATGCCGATGAGACAGTTGTCGCCGATGTGTGCGCCGTGGATAATGGCACCGTGGCCCACAGACACATCGTTGCCGATGATGGTCTGCGAGGGGTGCTTCGCGCCATCGAAGATGGTGTGGAGAATGGCTCCGTCCTGAATGTTGGTGCGGTCGCCGATGACAATCTTGTTCACATCACCGCGCAACACGGCATTGAACCATATCGAGCAATCCTTGCCGATGGTCACATCGCCGATGATGGTGGCGTTGTCGGCCAAAAATGTATTTTCGCCAATCGCGGGAACGTGTCCGCGTACTTTCTTTATCAGTGCCATAATCTTATTCCTCTTTTTTAGCCTCCTGCCACAGGGCTTCCATGTCATCGAGTTTCATCTCGCGCAACGAGTGACCTTCGGCGGCAGCGTGCTCTTCCATATAGTTGAAACGGTGAATGAACTTCTTGTTGGTGCGCTCCAGTGCCGACTCGGGGGCCACGCCATAGAGACGGCAGGTGTTGATGAGGGCGAAGAACAAGTCGCCAAATTCGGCTTCCATGTTGGCGATGTTGCCGGCCTTGATTTCGGTTTCCACCTCGCCGATTTCCTCTTTCACCTTGTCCCATACGTCCTCTTTCTTCTCCCAGTCGAAACCTGCGGCAGCTGCCTTCTCGCCCACGCGGTAGGCCTTGACCATGGCAGGCAGTGAGGTGGGGACGCCACCCAGCGTGCCGCTCTTGCGGTTCTTCTTTCTCAGCTTGAGCGCCTCCCAGTTCTTCATCACCTCTTCGGGGGTGTTGGCGTGGATGTCACCGTAGACATGGGGGTGGCGGTAGATGAGTTTGTCGCATACACCGTTCGCCACATCGGCATAGTTGAACTTGCCCTCTTCCTCGCCCATCTTCGAGTAGAAGACCACGTGGAGCAACAGGTCGCCCAACTCCTCCTTTATGCCTTCGAAATTGTGGTCGGTGATGGCGTCACACAGTTCGTAGGTCTCTTCGATGGTGTTGCTCCGCAACGAATCGAAGGTTTGTTTTCTGTCCCAGGGACACTCTCGTCTGAGGGTATCCATCACCTCGAGGAGGCGTGCGGTAGCCGCTAATTTCTTATCTTCCATAATTTTATCTTTACTTTTTTGTGTCGTGGGTTGATTTCCCCTGTTTTTGATGACTTAACCGTCGATGAAAAGTCCCTCAAAAATAGTCGTACACAAAGGTAATAAATCATAATAAAAAAATTAACTTTGTAGAAGACAAAATTTCTGATACATGAAATACCAACTACTCCTACCTATGCTGGCATTCACCGCGTCGGCGTGGGCCCAACCCCGACTGGCGAACTTCACTGCCTCGCCGGGTGAATTCCAACTTTCGGCAGCAACCACCATCACGGCTGTCGGAGAACTCAGGCCGTTGGCCGACTACCTTTCGCCCCATTTGGGCTGTACTTCATCGGAGAATTATTCCGCGGACGGCGGCGTGATTCTCGAAATCGACCAAAAATCCGACCTTCCGAGCGAGGGCTACCGTCTCAGTGTGATGCCCGACCACATCTCCATCACGGGACGTGACTACGGAGGTGTCTTCAACGGTGTGCAGGAGCTGTTCCGCCGACTGCCTGCCGAGGTCTACTCCATGAAAGGACTTTCCCAAACCGTGACTCTGCCGTGTGGTGAGGTGACCGATGCCCCGAAATTTCCCTACCGTGGTTTCATGCTCGATGTCTGCCGTACGTGGAGCGACAAAACCCGTGTCAAGCGATACATCGACCTGCTGGCGTACCATAACCTCAATAAATTGCACCTCCACCTCACGGACGATGAGGGTTGGCGCATCGAAATCAAGAGCCACCCCGAGCTGACCGAGATTGGCGGCTTCCGTGGCGGTGATTCTCCCATTGCTGCCGTCTATGGCAAACTGAACGAGAAATACGGCGGCTACTACACACAGGAGGATATGCGCGAGATTATCGCCTATGCCGCGGCACGCAATATCGAGATTATCCCCGAAATCGACCTCCCCGGTCACAGCCGCGCCATCGGTTCTGTCATTCGTGAGGTGCGCTGTCCCTATGTCACCGACACGGTCTCGACCATCGGCTATGACGACCGCTCGGCATGGTGCGTGGCACGCGAGGAGAACTACGTGCTGCTGGAGGAGATTATGAAGGAGATTTGCGCACTCTTTCCCTCGAAATATGTCCATGTGGGCGGTGACGAGGTGCGCGTGGGACAGTGGAACCGTTGTCTCGACTGCCGTGCACTGATGCAGAGAAAGGGTATTCCCGATGCTCACGCCTTGCAGGACGTCTTCCAACACCGACTCAATAAAATCCTTGCCGCCAACGGCAAACAGCCTGCCGTCTGGAACGAAGCAGCCGAGAGGGGCAGTATCTCGAAAGATAATCTGGTCTACGGCTGGCACAATCTTCAAGCGTGCCACAATGTCATCGAGAAGGGTTACCACACGGTGATGATGACCAAGGAGTTCTTCTATATAGATATGCATCAGGGCAAGCACGAGCAGGGACACGACTGGGCAGGCATCATCGACACCAAGCGCGTCTTCGAGTTCAACTTCGCCGAGAACGGATTTTCGGAGGAGGACGTGAAAAAGTTTGTCGGTTTCGAAGCCCCCTTCTGGAGCGAGACCTACGTGTCGAACAATCCCGAAAAGGACGACTATCTCGACTATATGTGTTTTCCCCGTCTCTGTGCGCTGGCGCGTCTGGGCTGGAACGGTGACGGTGAAGCATGGGAGAGCTACTACAAGGAGCTGAGAGAGCAACACTACGACCGTCTGTCGGCCATGCAGGTGCACTTCCGATTGTTCCCGCCCATGGTGAGCTACGAGAACGAACTTTTGACGGTGACCACCGATGACAACTCCGACATCTACTACCTCAAGGACGGTCGCGAGCACCGCTACACAAAGCCCATCTCCACCACCGAACCCCACCGTTACCTCTTCTATACCCGCTATGGTAGTGGCATCAGTGGCGAGGCTGCGGACGACAGCTATTACCGTCGCATCTATCCTGCAGTGACCCTCACCAGTTCGATGGAGTTCACCGAGCGATTCCCGACCTCCAATGTCGAAAAATACAAGGGACTCACCGCCACCACTCGCGGTTGCCGCAAGGGTGATTGGTTGCTCTTTACCTTTGACGGAGGAGTGTCGTGTCGTGAGATTTTGGTCAAGACAGGTTATCCCCAAATCATCAAATGTATCTTCAATTCGGGTTATGCCGAGGTCTCCTATGACGGAACGAATTTCGAAAAGGCCGGCGAACTGACCAACGGTATGATTACCCTTTATCCGGAGAAAAAGGTACGCGCCATACGTGTCGTCTCCACATCGGACGGCAACGGCACTTCGGCAGTGAATATCCAGCCGCTGAAGATTAAGCCCCGTTTGTAAGT
>RCNH01000249.1_pt1 | contig 25105 bp, 16 predicted proteins | sample 2041161 | NCBI WGS metagenome assembly RCNH01 (sample SAMN09708215, study PRJNA481090) | Feces metagenome, whole genome shotgun sequencing project. | biome: feces | host: Leptonychotes weddellii | place: Antarctica: Sion Island | collected 2010-03-01 | reverse complement strand
TGAAAAGCCCCTGTTAGGGGCAGCTGTAAATGTGGTGCAGTTAGCAGACTTCAGTGCGCCTTCCGGGCGCAAGCAGGTAGTAATTCCCCTTATAGGGGGAGAACATGCCACCCGCTAAGCGGGTGGTCATGACTTTGAAAATAAATAAGAAAATTATGAGTTTATTGTTGGATATATGTGTGCGTTGTAATACTATAACTGGAGTGTTATACTATTTTCCGCATTAGAATATATGAGCGAGGAGGCTTTATTTTAGATGAAATCAAAAGATATATTAACGAAAGGATGGGTTGTGGCATTTTTAGCACTTATATGCTGTACACTTTGGGGAAGTGCATTTCCATGCATTAAAATAGGATATTCTCTTTTTCATATTTCTTCCAGTGAAACGGGAACACAAATATTATTTGCAGGTTTAAGATTTGTGCTGGCAGGTGTGATGGCAATACTTATTGGAAGTGTTATGCAGAAAAAAATATTGTTTCCAACAAGAAAATCAATAGGTAGTATATTGGAACTTTGTATGTTCCAGACTGTTATTCAATATTTTTTCTTTTATGTCGGTCTTGCACATACAAGTGGTGTAAAAGGGGCAATTATTATTGGAACCAATACGCTGATCGCAATTTTAGCAGCCAGTCTTATTTATCATCAAGAGAAACTGACTTCGCAAAAAATGATGGGTTGTATTATTGGTTTTATAGGAGTAATTCTTGCAAATTTAAGTGGTAGTGGTATTAATCTTGATTTCACATTGAATGGAGAGGGATTTATGCTGATTTCAGCAATTTCTTATGCATTATCATCTATTTATTTAAAGAAATTTTCTAAATATGAGAATCCGGTTATGTTAAGTGGATACCAGTTTAGTGTAGGCGGTGTTATTCTTATTGTTATTGGAGGCATTATGGGTGGAAGATTACATCAGGTCAGTGCACCTGCAATTGGAATGCTTTTGTATCTTGCTTTTGTATCAGCAGCGGCCTACTCTATATGGGGAATTTTATTACAGCATAATCCGGTGTCTAGAGTTACGATATACGGATTCATGAATCCGGTAATTGGTGTATTGCTTTCGGCTTTACTGCTCCATGAAGGAGAGCAGGCATTCAGCTTAAAAAATATGGCTGCGCTTGTGCTGGTTGCAACAGGTATTTATGTAGTAAATTTACGTTATCATAGTTGAAACAATGGTTCGTGGAGAAATAAGAATAATTCAATATCATTTCAGACAAAGATTCAGGAAAAGCAGCGAAATTCTATGTTCAAGTATTTCTGACTTTAAGTCATAAATTTTATTTTTTTCCCGAAAAATTGTTGACATATCAATTGCCGGTGTTAAAATATACAAATTACAGATAATACGCTTGTATGATGAGATTATTGAAAAGTGAGGAGAAAGCATGAAGCGGGCATTTGAAATTTTTAAAAGAGATGTGAATCGATTGTCCCATAATATGGTGGCAATGATTGTTACTATCGGTGTATGCTTAATACCGTCATTTTACGCATGGTTTAATATTGCGGCAAATTATGATCCATATGCCAATACCGGGAATGTTAAGATTGCGGTGGCAAATGCAGATAAAGGCATAGAAAATGAGTTGGTAGGAGAGCTTAATGCAGGAAAAGAAATTGTTCAAAATCTAAAGAAAAATAAGGATTTGGGATGGAATTTTACAGACAAGAAGAAAGCTGTGGATGGTGTAAAATCAGGAAAATATTATGCAGCTATTGTAATACCGGAGGATTTTAGTTCTTCTTTAGTGAGTATTCTTTCCGGTGATATTAAGCAGCCTCAGTTTGAATATTATTTAAATGAAAAGAAAAATGCCATTGCTCCTAAGGTGACAGATACGGGTGCTTCCACCATTCAGGAGCAGGTGAATGAAAAATTTATTGCGGCAGCGGCAGGATCTGTTTCTAAAATTCTGGGACAGACAGCAGAGCAAATAGGTACGCAGGTTGACAGCGCACAGGAAAGTCTGATTGCAAAGATGCAGACAGTAGAGGAAAATTTGGAAGAATATCAGGTGGTTTTAGAAAATCTGAATCAGACCATTGTTGGAAGTGATGATTTAATAAACGGAACACAGGAAACGCTAGATGCTCTGAAAAGTGCGGCAGCATCTGGTGCAAAGTCTATTAACGAGGGAACTGATATTTTATCTTCTGTAAGGAATAGTGTAGGTACTCTCAGTTCCGGCTTATCAGATGGTCTTACACAAGGGACAGACATACTGTCAGGTATTAACAGTGCAGTGGGAACAGATCTTGGAAAGCTCAATGAGAAAGTTCAGAATGTGAATGAAAAGCTGGGAAATGCAATTACATCCGTGCAGGATTTAATTGCACAAAACGAGGAAATTCTGGCAGTTCTTCGGGAACTGAATAATCAGGTTCCGGGAAATCCGCTGTCTGAAATTATAGGAAAGCTGGAAACAGAAAATCAAAGGCATAAAGAGATATTGAAAAATCTTCAGGCGGGAAATACCAGTATAGGGAATGCGGTAAACACTTCTGTTCAGGGATTAAACCAGATTGCTTCGGCAATTCAGGACGGACAGAAAAACCTGCAGACTTCTAGGAGTTCTTTTGAGAAGAATGTGCTTCCTTCTTTGAACCAGTCCTTAGATTCTTTTGCACAGCTTTCAGGAAAGCTTTCAGGAATTCTTACCGGAGTAGAACCTTCTGCAGAGCAGCTTAAAAATGTGACAGGGGATTTGAAACAAACGCTAAGCGATACAAAAACAGCGATGGAGAGCACAAAAGATGCTCTTGGCGAGGTACAGAAAAAGTTGAATACTGCTATTGCAGATTTGGGAACATTACAAAGTTCAGATATTTATCAGAGTTTAATGGAGCTTACAAAAAAGGATGCAGAAGAAGTGGCTGAATTTATGTATTCTCCGGTACAGCTGAAGACAGAGAGCTTTTATCATGTAGAGAATTACGGTTCAGCTATGGCACCTTTCTATACAAATCTGGCAATCTGGGTAGGCGGAATTGTTTTAATTGCCATTTTTAAGATGGAAGTAGATAAAGATGATAAGATTAAAAGCTTTACTGTAACACAGGGATATTTTGGAAGATGGCTTTTGTATGTAATAACAGGCTTGATACAGGCTCTTATTATTTGCCTTGGAGATATCTATCTTCTGAAAATACAGTGTGAAAATCCGGTGGCATTTGTATTTGCAGGATTATTTGCTTCCTTTGTATATGTCAACTTAATCTATGCGTTATCCATTACTTTTAAACATATTGGAAAGGCACTGAGCGTTATTCTGGTAATTCTGCAAATTCCGGGCTCTGCGGGAACGTATCCCATTGAAATGACACCGGCATTTTTCCAGTTTGTTCATCCGCTTTTGCCATTTACGTATGGAATTAATGCTATGCGAGAGGCAATTGCAGGAATTTATGGTATGCACTACTGGAAAAATCTTCTTTGTCTAGCAGTATTTTTGCCTATTGCATTTGGAATAGGTCTTCTTTTAAGACCATGCCTTCTGAATTTAAATTATTTATTTGACCACAAACTTGCCGAAACAGATTTGATGATTTGTGAAGAAGGAGGTATGCAAAGAGAAAGAATTAGTCTGTCAACAGCAGTGAAAATTCTGGCTGGTCAGGATGAATTCCGTAAATCTTTAAATGATAAAATTGAAAAATTCCAGTCCGATTATCAGAAGAAAGTACGCAGGGGATTTCTTGCAATTGTTATTATTCCGATTATTTTTCTGATACTCATGTTCAGTATTGACTCCAAGGTGATATTTCTGGTGTTATGGATAGCTTCTATTATAGTAATTGCCTTATATTTGATTATAGTGGAATATATTTATGAGAGTTTGAAAAGACAGAAGCGTTTAAGCGAAATGTCGGGTGAGGTACTTTTAAAGAAAGTAAAAGTGCAAAAGGAAGGAAAAGCAGAAGAAAATACAGAGGGAGGAGAAAAGGAGCAATGAGAAATATATGGAAAATCTTTACGGAAGACCTGAAGAAAATCAAAAAAAATGCAATTGCATGGATTGTTATTCTGGGACTTAGCATTGTTCCGTCTCTTTATGCATGGTTTAATATTGTAGCCAGTTGGGATCCTTACAGTAATACAAGCAGTCTAAAGGTGGCAGTTGCCAATGTGGATGCAGGTTATGAGGGAGAATTACTTCCTCTTAACATTAATTTGGGTGAACAGGTAGTTTCAGGATTGCGTGAGAACAATCAGTTGGATTGGGTATTTACTAATCAAGAACAAGCAGTAGAAGGTGTAAAATCCGGGAAATATTATGCGGCAATTGTCATACCGGAAACCTTCAGTAATGATATGATGAGCCTTTTTTCTGAGGATGTGGAACATTCTGATATTTTATATTATCTGAATGAAAAGGAAAATGCCATTGCGCCTAAGGTAACAGATAAAGGTGCAGGTGCTGTTCGTAAACAGATTGCAGAATTATTCACCAAAACCATTTCTCAAGTAGGGTTACAGCTCATGGACAGCCTGTCTTCCGTGTTGAGTGAGGATGACTCGAAAGAAATGATTGGCAGAGTGTATGAAAACATTACAGAGATTGCAGATAACCTTTCCGCTGCTTCAGGAACCATAAAAGCTTTTTCTAATATGACAGACTCTATGGGGAGTGCACTGGAGTCCACAGCTTTCTTTTTAAAACAGACTGGAAGCAATGCAGACGCCAATCTGTCACTTCTTACAGATACAGGGAAAAGCGTTAAGAGTTTAAGAGATGCTTTGTCAGGTACTACAGACAGTGTAAATGATGTATTGGCAGCTGGCAGTGATGTTTATCGTGTAGTATCTGAACAGGTGGATAAGACTTTTTCATCATTGTCACAGGATGCTGCCACCGCAGGACAGAGCTTAAACGGACTGGCAGGACAGGTGCAGACAATCATTGACAGATATGCCTCTTTCCGTGACAGCTTGCAGGGAATTAGTGATTCTTTACCGGAGGTCTTTCCTCATATAAAGGAACAGCTTGGCGCAATTATTGGGAAATTAAATGCTTCTATTGCTCAGCAGGAGGCTGTGAGGGATAAGCTGAATGAGGCTGCCGATAAAACTTCCCAGTCTGTTTCTGATGCAAGCAGCTATCAGAGTGAATTAAAGGAGCTTGCAAAACAAAGTGCCCAGCAAATCCAGAATGTGCAGGCAGATTACGAGGAAAATGTAAAGGGTAATTTAGACCAGTTGTTCAATACCCTTGGTAACACTAATAAAGATGTATCATTGATTTTATCAAAATTAGATGAAGGAGCACAGGGAATTGAAGATTTGTCAGGCTCTGCTGTTTCTGATCTGGAAAAATTAAAAGCAACTTTAGATACTTCTGCTTCTTTGCTGGATGAAGCTTCCGGTAAAATCAATGATGTTCTACAGAAATTCTCCGAAGCAGCAGAAAACGGAAACCTTGAAACATTGAAGGAGGTTCTGGGAAATGGTCCTGATACAGTCAGTACTTTCCTTGCTTCACCGGTAAAAATGAAAACGAAAAGTATATATCCGGTAGATAACTATGGTTCTGCTATGGCGCCGTTTTATTCCACGCTGTCTATCTGGGTTGGTGGTATTATATTGGTTGCTATGATGAAGGTAACTCTGTCAGAGGAGAGAAAGAAAAATCTTACCAATGTAAAAAATTATCAGATTTATTTTGGAAGATATCTGTTGTTTTTCATTATGGGATTAATTCAGAGTGGTTTAATCTGTCTGGGAGATTTATTCTTTTTGGAAATTCAATGTGAGCATCCGTTTTTATTTGTATTATCAGGCTGGCTTACCAGTGTTGTGTATGTAAATATTATTTATACGCTGACAGTTTCCTTCGGCGACGTGGGAAAAGCAATCTGCGTCATTTTGCTGGTTATTCAGGTAGCAGGCTCCGGCGGAACTTTCCCCATAGAGATGGCACCATCCTTTTTCCGAAAGGTATACGAGTTCCTGCCCTTTACTCACAGTATGGGGGCGATGCGGGAAGCTATTGCCGGTTTATACGGAAATACTTACGTAAGGGAACTAGGAACGTTGGGACTGTTCTTAATTCTGTCATTGTTCTTGGGATTGGTACTTCGTAAGCCTGTTATCCGATTGAATGAGCTGTTTACAGAAAAGCTGGAAGAAACGAAACTGATGTAAAATGCAGGGATGACTTGTTAACATTTTTAGTGGTTTTGGATAGTACAAAAATTAGATTTTTTTAAATATATATAAAGTGGATTACACAAAAAGAACGGAAAAACACCTGTATTGATGATAATAAAGTTGATTAATTTCAATACGATACAACAAATAAAGGAAATTAAATATAAAAATCCAGCATATAGAGAGTAATAAAAGAGACTGTTACACGAAACAATAATGATAATATTTAGTGTGATACAGTCTCTTTTTGGTTTTAAAAGAATTTCATTTTCCTGTTGACTTTTTCACTCCACTGTATTATATTATAGTTAATAATTAAACAAACATTTAATCGTTAAACAAATATTATATTTAGAGAGAGGTATTTAATTATGAAGAAAACTTATAATATTGAAGTGGACTGTGCAAACTGTGCAAATTTAATGGAAGACGCTGCAAAGAAGACAGAGGGTGTTGCTTCTGTAACTGTAAACTTCATGACACAGAAAATGATTGTGGAATTTGAAGAAGGACAGGAGCCAAAAAAAGTTATGAAAAATGTTTTGAAGGCTTGTAAAAAAGTAGAGTCAGATTGTGAAATTGAACTTTAAGAACCAGCACCCCTGATGCACAATGCAAAAGGGGTGCAAATTTATCATAGAAAGAAGGTGGAGGCAGTCATGAATAAAAAACAGAAGAAAATGTTGATTAGAATAATAATTACAGCAGTTATGGTAATTGTATTAAATCTGATACCTACAACGGGAATAATACAGTTGGTGCTTTATCTGGCAGCTTATCTGGTTATCGGATATGACATTTTGAAAAAAGCCGGAAAGGGTATTCTGAACAGACGTGTTTTTGATGAAAACTTTTTAATGGTAGTGGCTACTGTAGGGGCTTTTGCTCTGGCTATCTATTCAAAAAGCGGAGATTATAATGAAGCCCTTGCAGTTATGTTGTTTTACCAGATAGGGGAACTGTTTCAGAGTTATGCAGTGAGAAAGAGCCGCAGAAATATCAGCGCATTGATGGATATTCGTCCTGATTATGCCAATGTAGAACGAGATGGAAAACTAGAAAAAGTAGATCCGGATGAGGTGGAAATTGACAGCATTATTGTCGTTCAGCCGGGAGAAAAAGTTCCTTTAGACGGAATTGTTATGGAGGGAAGTTCCAGTTTAAATACAAGTGCTTTGACAGGAGAGAGTCGTCCTCGCGATGTAAAACAAGGAGACGAAATTATCAGCGGTTGCATCAATATGAATGGTGTGTTGAAAATTAAGACAACAAAGGAATTCGGAGAGTCTACAGTATCTAAGATTTTAGAACTTGTGGAAAATTCCAGCTCCAGAAAATCCAAATCCGAAAATTTTATTTCCAAATTTGCCAAAGTATATACACCGGCAGTTTGCTACGGTGCATTGGCACTGGCAGTCCTTCCGCCATTGGTACAGATGTTATTCTTAGGACAAACAGCGCAGTGGGGCGTATGGATTTACCGTGCATTGACATTTCTTGTTATCAGTTGTCCTTGCGCTCTTGTTATCAGTATTCCGCTTAGTTTCTTTGCAGGAATTGGAGGAGCAAGTAAGGAAGGTGTCCTGATTAAAGGCTCTAATTATATGGAAACTTTATCTCAGGCGAAATATGTAGTTTTTGATAAAACAGGAACTTTGACACAGGGTGTCTTTGAGGTGAGCGGTGTTCATCACAATGAAATAGAAGAAAAGGAACTACTGGAATATGCAGCCTTAGCAGAGTGTGCATCTTCTCATCCAATCAGCAAGAGTCTTCAGAAAGCTTACGGCAAAGAAATTGATAGAAGCAGAGTTTCTGATATTCAGGAAATCAGTGGTCACGGAGTGATTGCAAAGGTGGATGGAAAAGAAGTTGCGGCAGGAAACAGTAAGCTTATGAAAAAACTGAACGTGGAATATCATGACTGTCATAAAGTGGGAACGATTATCCATGTGGCAATAGATGGAAAATATGCAGGACATATTGTGATTTCCGATCTTATAAAGGAACATTCTAAGGAGGCAATTGTCCGGCTGAAAAAAGCAGGAGTGAAAAAGACTGTTATGCTCACAGGAGATGCAAAGTCTGTGGCAGAACAGGTTGCACAGTCTCTGGGTATTGATGAGGTTTATGCAGAATTACTTCCTGGTGATAAGGTAACAAAGGTAGAGGAGCTGCTTTCGGCGAAGTCTGAAAAGGAAAAACTGGCATTTGTAGGTGATGGTATCAATGATGCACCGGTTCTCACCCGTGCAGATATTGGAATTGCTATGGGAGCTATGGGTTCTGATGCAGCTATTGAAGCAGCAGATGTGGTGCTGATGGATGACGATCCTTTAAAAATTTCCAAAGCTATTAAGATTTCCCGAAAGTGTCTTGGTATAGTATATCAGAATATTATTTTTGCTTTAGTAATTAAATTTGGGTGTCTGGCACTTGGGGCAGTGGGAATTGCCAATATGTGGTTTGCTATTTTTGCAGATGTTGGTGTTATGATTATTGCTATTTTAAATGCAATTCGTACTCTCAGGGTACACAAGTTATAAAAGCTCTTGCAGGAAACAGTTGATTTTATGCCGTTGAGAACGTATATTATATAAGGAAAAGATTTTAAGGAGCTGTTATGTAAAGTAGTTTCGATTCTTACAACATAAGTTAGATGAAACTAATAAGAAAGAAGGCAGAAGATGAAACTAAGTGAATTACAAATAGGAAGTACAGCTACCATTCTTTCAGTGGGGGGAACCGGTGCTTTACGTCAGCATTTTCTGGATATGGGTTTGATACAGGGAACAGAAGTAACAGTAGTGAAATATGCGCCTATGGGCGATCCCATTGAGCTGCGTATTCATGGATATGAGCTGACTATCCGTTTGGAAGATGCAAAGAACATTGAAATCAGCAAAGAGCATAAACCAAAAGATCAAGAAAAGAAAAAGAAAAGACAGGAAAAACTGCATCCCGGATATGGAGAGGGTGGAAAATTTCATGACAGAAAAAGTGAAGATCCATTGCCGGATAGTGAGACCCTGACGTTTGCTCTGGTAGGAAATCAAAACTGTGGAAAGACAACACTGTTTAATCAACTTACCGGTTCTAAGCAGCATGTGGGAAATTTCCCCGGTGTTACAGTGGATCGCAAGGACGGTGTGATTAAAGGGCATAATAATACATTGATTACAGATTTGCCGGGAATTTATTCTATGTCACCTTACAGCAGTGAGGAAATTGTGACAAGAGAGTTTGTTATCCGTGAAAGGCCGAAGGGAATTATCAATATTGTAGATGCTACTAATATTGAGCGAAATATGTATCTTACCATGCAGCTTTTAGAGCTGGGATTTCCTATGGTAGTAGCCTTAAATATGATGGACGAACTTCGGGAAAACGGTGGTTCTGTTCTGGTAAATGAGATGGAGGCAGCGCTGGGTGTTCCTGTTGTACCTATTTCAGCAGCTAAGGGAGAAGGAATTGAAGAACTTATCCACCATGCTCTTCATGTGGCAAGATATCAGGAGACACCACTGGAAACGGATTTTTGCCGAAAAGAAGAAGGAATTCACAGAGGCATTCATGCAGTTATGCATCTGATTGAAGATCATGCGCAGAAGACAGGAATTCCGGTGCGTTTTGCAGCCAGTAAGGTAATGGAAGGCGACAGAAAGATTTTAGAGCAGCTAGAGCTTACAGAAAACGAACAGAATATCTTAGAGCAGATTGCAAAACAGACTGAGGAGGAGACAGGTCTTGACAGAGCAGCAGGGATTGCTCAGATGCGTTTCCAGTATATCGAAGATGTCTGCAAAGAGGCAGTAGTAAAACCTAAGGAAAGCAAAGAGCATATCCGCAGCAGGAGCATCGACCGTTTCTTAACAGGAAAATATACGGGAATTCCGGGATTTATCGGAATTATGGGAATTGTATTCTGGCTTACCTTCAGTGTGGTAGGGGCCTTCCTTCAGGGACTTTTAGAGTCAGGTATTACTTATCTGACAGAGCTGGCAGATGCGGCAATGCAGGAAGCGCACGTAGCAGGTGTATTACATTCTCTTGTAATTGACGGTATCTTTAATGGTGTAGGCGGTGTATTGAGTTTCTTGCCTATTATCGTAACGTTGTTTTTCTTCCTGTCCCTTTTGGAAGACAGCGGCTATATGGCTCGTGTGGCATTTATTATGGATAAGCTTCTTCGAAAGTTGGGACTTTCAGGCAGAAGTATTGTTCCTATGCTGATAGGTTTTGGATGTACTGTTCCGGGAGTTATGGCAAGCCGTACACTTCCTTCTGAGCGAGACAGAAAGATGACAATCCTTCTCACTCCGTTTATGAGCTGTACCGCAAAACTTCCGATTTATGCATTTTTTACAGCAGCATTCTTCCCGAAACACGGTGCACTTGTTATGATTTCTCTGTATGTTTTCGGAATTGTAATGGGAATTATCATGGCATTGATTTTCAAGAAGACGGCATTTAAAGGGGAGGCAGTTCCTTTTGTTATGGAGCTTCCTAATTATCGTATGCCAGGACTGAAAAATGTGGGACATCTGCTGTGGGATAAGGCAAAGGATTTTCTGCAGAGAGCTTTTACCGTTATCTTTATTGCAACCATTGTAATCTGGTTCTTACAGAACTTTGACATAAGTCTGAATATGACGACAAATTCACAGAACAGCATTCTGGCCTTAGTTGCCGGTGTGTTGGCACCTATCTTCGGGCCGGTGGGATTTGGAGATTGGAGAATTGTGACAGCTTTAATTTCAGGCTTCTTGGCAAAAGAAAGCGTGGTATCTTCTCTTACTGTATTATTTGGAAGTACCGCTGTTTTACAGAGCAGTATAAGCATACCGGGAGCAGCAGCGTTGCTGGTATTTTGCCTATTGTATACACCTTGCGTGGCAGCAATCGCCTCTGTAAAACGTGAGCTTGGCGGAAAATGGGCAACAGCCATGGTAATAGGACAATGTGTAATTGCATGGATTGCGGCATTTGCAGTTTATCATATCGCAATATTGTTTTAACTTAGAAAAAATAGAGCACTTTCTTATTGTCTCTTAAATACAGGTTCAATCATTCCATGACCAACACGTTTATTTCTTGTTTGTCATAGAAGATTGAGCTTGTATTGAAAAAAATTAACAATAAGAAAGTGCTCTACAATTTTCTATTTTAATTATAGAAAATGTTATTTCTCAGATACGCAGGAAATATCCATCATCTGTTCAATCATATGATGAAGGGACTGGGCTTTTTTTGATGAACTGGCTTTATAATAAGTCTCTTTTCCTTCCCTGCGGGTTTCGACCAGTCCGCTGCTCTTTAAAAGCCGCAGATGATGTGCAACTGCAGGACTGCTCATATCCATTAGGGCAGAAATATTGATTACGCATTCTTCACAGTGACATAAAATCCAGAAAATGCGAATACGAGTCGTATCACTGAGCTGTTTAAATATAGAAGCAACGATTTGAAATTTTTCCGTATCAGGTATATGTTGTATTAAATGTTCCCCATGTTCTCCGTGTTGGTGAGGTAATGTATGCTCTTCCATAAAAGTATTTCCTCCTTTATTTCCTATAGTGTAACATAAAACAATGAAAATAAAAGAGGAAACCTTTAAAATCTGTTAAATAGTGTCTATCAAATCACATCCACTGATAATCCTACTCCAGATATTTTCACGAAGTTCTATATTCATATCATGAGGATATTTATTTTCCACTGTCCAGTAAGGCAGGCGTTCTTGTTCCAATTCTTCTAATTTATCCACTTCTTTAGAAAGATAAGATGTAAGGCGTCTTTGGCAAGATTTTAAACGTGCGGAAACTCCGCCCAGTTTAATATCCATAAGCTCGTAACCGAAAGGCTTTGCGTCCTTCATCCATAATTCTTCACGGAACTGGTGCATAAGTTGTAAATTTTTTAGAATATTGGGGATAACCTTTGTATTTAATTCTTCTAATGTGGATAAATCTTTTTTGTCGTAAGCTTCTTTTAAAAGAACTCCCAAATCAGCTTTTTCAGACAGCACAAGTGAAAAATATTTATAGAAGTTAAACAGTGTTTTATAGCAGGTGTTTTCTTCTACACATTTATCCAGCTTTTTCGCTAAATCTTCATAATATGATTTTGTATCTATACCCTGAATGTGATAGTCAAACATGCCCAGCATAGCGTCTTGATATAGTAAATATTTAGAAGGATTATCTGCGGAAATATTGTTTCCGTCTCCTTGGAAAAGAGAGTCAAATCTGTCTAAGAGCTCAAAGTCTTCCCATTTGGCATCTACGCAGTCAGCAAAGTTCTGTTTTAAAACATTTTTATCTAAATCAGAATGGAAGCAAAGTGTAGCAAATGCCACAAGTCCCGGATAAATGGCGTCAATAGGAGTTTCCGCTCCGTTATCCATCCAGCCGGTAGTGAATACTTCCTGCACATTCTGTGCCTGACATTCTAAAAGGGCAGGAATGGTGCAGTTGATTGCTCTGCCATAATTTGGTGCGATACCGTTCCAGTTCCAGATACCTCCCGCAAAGATTGTTCTTTTTGCAATTTCGTGGTGAACACGAAGCATTTTACGATATACGTTTCTGTCTGTATTATAGTAATCCCAGTATACCAAAGCCAAATCGTCTGCCGGTTTTGTCCAGTTGGTGGTATCTGTGTCTTCATCAATATTGTAATACTGTTTTCCTGAATTGGAGGAGATAAACATATCACTCCATATCATAGGCTTTAAGTTTAATTCTCTGCAGATTTCAAGAACACGGTCGGTGTGTTCTAAAATAAGTTCAGAACTTTTTTTATAGCCATTCTGGTGTAGATAATTTTCAAGTCCCAGCATGACAGCCTCATCCATACCGATATGAATATTTTCTGAACGGAAGCAATCTTTTACAGAAGTCAGAAGCTGTCTGATGAAATCGTAAACCTTTTCAGAACCTACCAACAGAATGTCTGCGCTGTCTTTTAGTTCCTGTCCCATAGGCCACTTCAGAGCATTTCTAAGGTGAGCAAGAGTCTGAATGCAAGGAACAAGCTCAATTCCGAACTGGTAAGCATAGTCGTCTAACTGACGAAGCTCTGCCTGTGAATAGCGCCCCCTGTAAGTTCCAAAGTAAGGAAGTCCCGGAACTTCATAAGTATCTTCTGTATATAAAAGTAACTGATTAAGCCCCAACTTTGCCATAATACGAATTAATTTTTTTACGGTATCGGTTGTAGCTACTGCATTTCTGGAACAGTCCAGCATGAAACCATTTTTCTCAAAAAATCCTATTTCTTCAAAATCAAAATCTTCGCTTAAGTGGTGAATAAGGTAATTGAGACAGCGGAAATAATGTACCGGTTCGTGGCAGCTAATGGTGCACTGATCGCCTTTTTTAGAAACCTTTAAGGTATTTCCGGATGAAGTAAAAGTCACATTTACACAGAGATTTTTTTTGTGTTGAGTCTGCTTGCTGTATTCATCTAAAAGTATTTCTGTGCTTTTCTCAATTAATGTTAAATCCAGAGAGGAAGGAGTGTTAGAATAAGAAAAAATCATAGTAATAGTCTCCTCGTTTTATATTTTTAGTATTCTCTATGTGTTTTATAGAAATTTTTCTGGTCAAAGTAATAGTAAATAGCAAAAAGGGCTGCTGTCAATCCCCATGAGATAGGATAACAGAGCAGAATGTCGGAGATGCTTGGTTTTTTCGGTATTACAAGGAAAATCCAGATAATACGAAGCAGGCATACACCGGTACAGGTCATAAGCATGGGAACCAGTACATTTCCCACCCCTCGAAGGGCACTGGATAAGATTTCGATAAAAATAAACAGTACATAGGAGGGAGCAATAATGTGAATGATTTTCATGCCGATTTTAATAACTTCCGGATCTGTAGTAAACATTCGAAGGAGATATTCTCCCAGAGTAAGTAAAAGAATACTTACCAGCAGGGAGGCAATAAAATCCATGAAAAGACAGACTGCAACGCTCTTTTTCATACGGTGATATTTTCCGGCACCGTAATTTTGCCCGATAAATGTTGTGATTGCCACACTGAAGGCTCCGGAAATCATCCAGTAAATGGCATCAATTTTGCCGAAGGCAGTGTAGGCAGCCATGGCGTTTGTTCCTAGATCATTGAGGGAAGTCTGAATAATCATGTTCGAAATATTGTACATGATAGACTGAATTCCGGCAGGAAGTCCAATGGTGACAATGGACAGCAAAAGGAACTTGTGAAAATGAATTTCCTTTGGTTTCAGGCAATACATATCTTTGGATTTCATCAAGGTATAAATAACTAAAATAGCGCTGACTGCCTGAGAAATCACAGTAGCAAGAGCAGCACCGGCAACACCCATATCAAATCCCACTACCAAGAGAATATCCAGAAAAATGTTGATAAAGCAACATACAATCAGGAAATAAAGAGGACGCGTGGAGTCACCCACAGCTCTTAAAATTGCAGAACCTACATTGTAAATAAAAACAAAAATAATTCCTGCAAAATAAATTCTCAGATAAGTAGCAGAACCCTCAATGACATCTTTGGGGGTATTCATAAGTTTTAACATAAAAGGTGTTAAGGCAATACCGGCAATGGTGATAATAATACCGCCTGTAATAGAAAGGGCAGCAGCAGTGTGCAGAGTATCATTTAATTCCTTTTTGCTTTTTGCTCCGTAATAGCGGGCAATAATAACGGTAGCACCGGAAGAAAGACCTACGAAAAAGCCCACAATCAGATTGACCATCTGTCCGGTGGAGCCGCCTACAGCAGCAAGCGCCTGCGTTCCTACAAAACGTCCTACTACAACAGCATCAGCCGTATTGTAGAGCTGTTGAAACAGAGTCCCCAGCATAATCGGGAAGAAGAAAAGCAGGAGCTGTTTCCATATAACACCTTCTGTAATCTGGTTTACAGAAGTATTTTTTGTTTTCAATGAAACTCCTCCTTTTTTATAAAAATCTTATACTCAATATATATCACAGCTTTTTACAAATGTCGATAAATTTTATTATTTTTTGATGTGGAATATGATATTATTAAAAATAAATTGGTGAGCAAAAATATTTGGGAGGTATGAAGGTATGGAATTAAAAATTCGAGTAGCAAATCCGGCAGGTAATGTAACAGTTTTTGTAATGAATCCCGTAAAAAGAGAGGACTATGCAGCAATTTCCAGCGAACTTTTGTGTATAGAGGAGCTTCACGGTGAGCAGGTAGGTTTTGTGGAGCAGAAGCAGGATGGAAACTTTCATATGGAGATGATGGGCGGTGAGTTCTGTGGAAACGCAACCAGAAGCTTTGGCTATCTGTTAAGCATGCTTTCAAGGGAAAAAGAAGACGAAGTGTGGGTGGACGTCAGTGGTTCTAAAAAGAAGTTGAAAGTGGCAGTGAATATGGAAAAGGGTACTGCAAGGACAGAGATGCCTATTCCTTTGGAGATAAAGGAAATTTCTGTAAAAGAGGAATGTTTTTCTATGGTAGTATTTGAGGGGATTTGTCACATTATTGTAAATGGCGCTCCAAAAGCTCAGGAGTTTGTAGATGAACTTATTGGAGAAGCAAAGAAAGTATGTCTTTGTGATGCCTACGGTGTTATGTTTTTGGAGGGAAATCAGATGACACCTGTAGTGTACGTAGAGAGAACTACTTCCATGGTATGGGAAAGCAGCTGTGGAAGCGGCAGTATGGGGGTTGCTGTGTATCTTTCCAAAGACGCAGACACAGGAGAATTTGTATATGAGCTTTATCAGCCGGGAGGCATGATAGAGGCATATGTGGAAAAAGAGAGAGGTAAGGTACTTTCCTGTAAAATGGGAGGACCGGTAACAATATCAGAAGAAATGAAGGTTGACATAAGATGAACCAAGGAAAGCTAAAAGCACCTTATATAGCAATTATGAAAGATGGAAAGCTGTCCTATGGTGGCAGTCAGGAGTGGTGGAAAAGGAAAATCATGTCAGGCTATGGCTGTGGTGTGATTGCAGCAACAGATATTCTTTTATATTTAGATTTATATAAAGAATATTGTAAAGGAAAGGAATTTCAGGAGGAAGAGACGGGAAGTGGGATTTTAGATGTTGGGGTATATCAGAAATATGCAGAGGCAATGCGTAAAAAATATTTTCCTATTATTCCCTGTTTGGGAATTCCGGGTTGGCTTTTGGGAATAGAAATAAACCGTTATTTTATAAAAAACAGAATTTCTTTAAAAGCAACTTTTGGGGTGAGAAGAAGAAATGTGTCAAACAGGATAAAGACAATGTTGGCGCACGATATACCGGTTATTCTGGCAATCGGTCCGAATTTTCCTCTTCCGGTGAGAAAACATAAATTGGCTTTTTATGAGAAAATGGAAGAAGGATACGAGAAAATAGCAGAGGCGGCAGCTCACTTTGTGGTGATTACGGGTTTTGAAGGACAATGGCTGCGTATTTCCTCATGGGGAAAAGAGTATTATATTAACTTTTATGAGTATCAGAATTATGTAAAGAAGTATAGTTGCTCCCTAATTAGTAATATTTGTTATATTAAAAAGAAAAAGTGAAATGTATTTGGTAAAAATACATTTGTCTTCATAAAAAGGATTGACAAATAAAAAACCAGTGCTATAATAAAATCGTTATTTGCATATTGTGCCAATAGAAGGCTGCAGGAAAGAGGTAAAATTGCCCACCGAAGGAGTAATACTCTCAGGGGCTTTGCAAAAAGCAGGACTGCATCTGGATGGCTCTCTGGAGAATCCCGAAAAGGGTGCCGAAGGTGTAAGCAGACAATCTCTGTGAATCTCTCAGGCAAAAGGACAGTGAAGTTTTTAGTAAAGGTGGTGCCTTTTGGTACTATGTTTATGTTTGAACGCAGTTGCGCTTAAAAAAGAGCTTTAGTCCATGGGATTTTTAGAATTCCATGGACTTTTTATATTTCAGACAACAATAGGCAAATAGAATGAAAAGGAAAGGGAGATAAGAAAATGGAAATGATAGCGTCTATTGTAGAGCTAGTAAACAAGTTTTTATGGGATTATGTACTTTTAATTTTGCTTTTGGGTACAGGTATTTTCTATACTTTTGCACTGAAATTTATTCAGGTACGGAAATTTGGTATAGGAATGAAGAAAATGTTCGGAGGATTTTCTCTCCATGGAAAAAATAGTGAAAACGGATTAAGCTCCTTTCAGGCATTGGCAACTGCCATTGCAGCACAGGTAGGTACAGGAAATATTGCCGGTGCGGCAACTGCCATTGCATCAGGAGGTCCGGGAGCTATTTTCTGGATGTGGGTAAGTGCCTTTTTCGGAATGGCAACCATTTACGCAGAAGCTGTTATGGCACAGCACACCAGAGTAAAAGAAAACGGTGTGATTGTGGGAGGTCCTGTTTATTATATTAAATACATTTTCAAAGGGAAATTTGGTAAGTTTCTTGCAGGATTTTTCTCTGTTGCAATTATTCTGGCGTTGGGATTTATGGGGAATATGGTGCAGTCGAATTCTATTGGAAGTTCGTTTCACAATGCTTTCGGTATAAAGCCATTTCATATGGGCATTTTAGTAGCTATTGTAGCAGCATTTATTTTTCTTGGAGGTATTAATCGAATTGCCAGAGTTACAGAAAAGGTAGTTCCTTTAATGGCACTTATTTATATTATCGGATGTTTGATTATCTTATTTATGAATGGCAGTGGAGTAGGTACTGCATTTCACGATATCTTTGTAGCAGCATTTGCACCGGAATCAGTACTGGGAGGTGCTCTTGGTGTTACCGTACAAAAGGCAATGCGTTTCGGTGTGGCACGAGGACTTTTCTCCAACGAAGCAGGTATGGGTTCTACACCTCATGCACATGCAACAGCAGATGTAAAGCATCCGGGTGATCAGGGTGTTATTGCCATGATAGGTGTATTTATTGATACTTTTTTAATTCTTACTTTAACAGCTCTTGTAATCCTTTCTACAGGAGCATTATCAAGTGGAGAAACAGGTTCTGCTCTGGCACAGGTTGCTTTTAACTCAGCCTTTGGTTCTTTCGGTAAGATTTTTATTGCTATTTGTATGTTATTCTTTGCATTTACTACCATTATTGGTTGGTATTATTTCGGCGAAGTCAATGTGCGAAGTCTTTTGGGGTCAAAAGCAGTTAAAATTTATGCTTTGCTGGTAGTTATTTGTGTTTTAGTTGGTTCTACTTTAAAAGTTGATTTGGTATGGAATATGTCTGACATGTTTAACGGACTTATGGTAATTCCCAACTTAATTGCAGTTTTAGCAGCGGTTAAGATTGTGAAAAAACTCAGTGCAGAGCATGAGAAAATGTAGAAAAAGAGTGTTTACAAATATTTCTGAATATGTTAGCATAATTTATATATGTAAACACAGTGACGGAGAGAGTACATATATTTTGCATTTTACAGAGAAATTCCCATGGCTGAGAGGAATAAATGAGGATATATGGAAGATGGCTCCTGAGAGGCGCACCGAAGCAAAAATTGCCAAGGCTGCGACAGGTTCCGCCTGTTATAGCGGCAGGGTATTAAATAGATACCCGTTGAGATTTGTACTGCGAGGTACAGATGAATAGAAGTGGTAACGTGGGTTATAGGCTCGCCTTCTTATTATAGAAGGCGGGCATTTTTTATTTTATAGGAAAATACTTCCTATAAATAAAAACGCTCCGCGACAATTGCACTGCGGAAAATATAAGGAGGAAAGAAAATTGGATAAGAAAAAATATTATATTACTACAGCAATCGCTTATACATCAGGAAAACCGCATATCGGAAACACTTACGAAGCAATTCTTGCAGACAGCATTGCCAGATTTAAAAGACAGCAGGGATATGATGTATTTTTCCAGACAGGGACAGATGAACACGGACAGAAAATTGAATTAAAGGCAGCAGAAGCTGGTGTTACATGTAAAGAATTTGTTGACAATGTAGCAGGAGAAATTAAGAGTATCTGGGATTTAATGAATACTTCTTATGATAAATTTATCCGTACAACAGATGATTACCATGAAAAACAGGTACAGAAAATCTTTAAAAAGCTGTATGATCAGGGAGATATTTACAAAGGCTATTACGAAGGTATGTACTGTACACCATGTGAATCCTTCTTTACAGAGTCTCAATTAGTAGATGGCAAATGCCCGGACTGTGGACGTCCTGTAACACCTGCAAAGGAAGAAGCATATTTCTTCAGAATGAGTAAATATGCACAGAGACTTATTGACCATATTAATACACATCCTGAGTTTATTCAGCCTGTATCCAGAAAGAATGAGATGATGAACAATTTCCTCCTTCCGGGACTTCAGGATTTATGTGTATCCAGAACTTCCTTTAAATGGGGAATTCCTGTAGATTTTGATCCAAAACATGTAGTATATGTATGGCTTGATGCGCTGACAAACTATATTACAGGTATTGGATATGACTGTGACGGAGAAAATACAGAACAGTTTAAGAAAGACTGGCCTGCAGATTTACACTTAATCGGAAAAGATATTATTCGTTTCCATACAATTTACTGGCCGATTTTCCTTATGGCTCTTGATTTACCTCTGCCAAAACAGATTTTCGGACATCCATGGCTTTTACAGGGTGATGGAAAAATGAGTAAATCAAAAGGGAATGTTCTTTATGCAGATCAGTTAGTAGATTTCTTCGGTGTAGATGCAGTGCGTTATTTTGTTCTGCATGAAATGCCATTTGAAAATGATGGTGTGATTACATGGGAATTGATGGTAGAACGTTTAAATTCTGAACTTGCGAATACTTTGGGAAATTTGGTAAACAGAACGATTTCCATGACTAATAAATATTTTGACGGTGAAGTGAAGAATGCAAATGTATGCGAGCCGGTAGATGAGGAATTAAAGGCCGTTGTACTGGGAACAAAAGCAAAGGTAGAGGCAAAGATGGAAGAACTTCGTGTGGCAGATGCCATTACAGAAATCTTTACTTTATTCAAACGCTGCAATAAATATATTGATGAAACTATGCCATGGGCTTTGGCAAAAGATGAAGATAAGAAAGACCGTCTTGCAACAGTTCTCTATAATCTGGTAGAAGGAATTTGCATTGGAGCTTCTTTATTAGAGTCCTTTATGCCGGATACAACAGAAAAAATTCTGGCACAGTTAAATGCGCCAAAACGTGGATATGAAGAATTAGAAATCTTTGGTTTATATCCTTCAGGAAACAAGGTTACAGAAAAACCGGAAATCTTATTTGCACGTCTTGATGTAAAAGAAGTACTGGAAAAAGTGGAAGCTATGAAGGAAGCAGAAAAGACAGAGGAAACAGCAGAAGAAAAGGAAGAAGCATCTGTTGTGGATATTGAAGCAAAAGAAGAAGTTACTTTTGATGATTTCATGAAAATGCAGTTCCAGGTTGGTGAAATTATTGCCTGTGAAGAAGTGAAAAAATCCAGAAAACTTCTCTGCTCTCAGGTAAAAATCGGAAGTCAGGTAAAACAGATTGTATCAGGAATTAAATCCAATTACAAACCGGAAGATATGGTTGGCAAGAAGGTTATGGTTTTAGTAAACTTAAAACCTGCCAAATTAGCTGGTATCGTTTCAGAGGGTATGATTTTATGTGCGGAAGGGCTTGACGGCGAGCTGGCTCTTATGACACCGGACAAGGATATGCCAGCAGGTGCGGAAATCTGTTAAAAAGGGGGTTGACAGCGTTGCCCATATCGTTTATAGTTCTTTTTAATAAAAGGGAGTAGCTGGCATCGATAGGTGTTCGCGATGACGTCAATCTCGATGGAAAAATTTCCATCCGTGTCGTGATGAAATGGCAAGACTTTTATTGCATGAAAAAGTGCAGTAGGAGTCTTGCCTTTTTCTGTATAAAGGGACTTTTACAATGCACAATAAAAATCAGGAGGAAAAAACATGAAAGAGTATTATCAAATGTCAAGAACAGAAGCTCAAAAAGCTGTAAATGGCAGTACTCATCCTCTCAGCGAGGAACAGATTAAGAAAAATCAGGAAAAGTATGGGCCAAATGCTTTAGTAGAAGAAAAGAAGAAGTCCATTCTGCAGATATTTTTAGAACAGTATAAGGACTTTCTGGTTATTATACTGATTGTAGCAGCGATTGTATCAGGATTACTGGGAGAAACAGAAAGTGCCATTGTTATTCTGGTGGTAATTACCATGAATGCTATTTTAGGTACGGTTCAGACCATTAAAGCAGAGCAGTCCTTAGACTCTCTAAAAGCGATGTCAGCCCCTGAGGCAAAGGTTTTCAGAAATGGAGATGTAATAAAAGTTCCGTCCGACCAAGTAACCGTAGGTGATATCGTTATGCTGGAAGCAGGTGATTACGTTCCTGCAGATGGACGTATTCTCGAAAATGCCAGCTTAAAAGTTGACGAAAGTGCACTGACAGGGGAAAGCCTTGGAGTAGATAAGAAGGAAGAAGAAATTCAGGGCGAAGTTCCTTTAGGGGACAGAACCAATATGGTATATTCAGGAAGTTTTGTTTCCTACGGACGTGGTTCCTTCCTTGTAACAGGAATTGGTATGGAAACAGAAGTAGGAAAAATTGCCAAACTTTTAAAAACAACTTCTGAAAAGAAAACACCTCTCCAGATGAACTTAGATAATTTCGGTCAGAGATTGTCCATTTTAATTCTTGTATTTTGTGCCATTTTATTTGGTATCAGCGTATTTCGTGGAGAAAACATCGGAGATGCATTCCTCTTTGCAGTTGCTCTTGCAGTAGCAGCTATCCCGGAAGCGTTAAGTTCCATTGTTACTATTGTACTTTCCTTTGGTACACAGAAAATGGCGAAAGAACATGCCATTGTAAGAAAGCTTCAGGCAGTAGAAGGTCTGGGAAGCGTTTCTATTATCTGTTCAGATAAGACAGGAACTCTGACACAGAATAAAATGACAGTAGAATATTACTATGTAGAAGGAAAAGAAATTCCAGCAGAAGCCATTGACTTAGGAGATAAGGCGCAGAAACAGCTTCTTCGCCACAGTATCTTATGTAATGACTCTACGAACAAAAATGGTGAGGAAATCGGTGATCCTACAGAAACAGCTCTTATCAATCAGGGCGATAAGCTGGGTGCTCCTGCTGAAGTAGTAAGAGAGAAATATCCAAGATACAGCGAAGTTCCTTTTGACAGTGACAGAAAGATGATGTCAACCCTTCACAATTTAAAAGAAGGTTCTACTATGGTAACAAAAGGTGCGGTAGATGTTCTTTTAGGACGTGTGACACACATTCAGAAAAATGGCGAGATTGTGCCGATTACACAGGTAGATATTCAGGAGATTGAAGCACAGAACCAGAAATTTTCACAGGGCGGTCTTCGCGTTCTTGCTTTTGCATACAAGAGTATACCGGAAGGCACAACCCTTACTGTTGAAGATGAAAATGGTATGACTTTCCTAGGTTTAATTGCCATGATGGATCCGCCGCGTGAGGAATCAAAAGCTGCTGTTGCAGAATGTATTAAAGCAGGTATTAAACCGATTATGATTACTGGTGACCACAAAGTAACTGCGGCTGCTATTGCCAAACGTATCGGTATTTTGAAAGATGAGTCAGAGGCATGTGAAGGTGCTGTAATCGAAAATATGTCTGATGAAGAACTGAGAGATTTTGTAGAAGGTATTTCTGTATATGCTCGAGTTTCACCGGAACACAAAATTAGGATTGTCAAAGCATGGCAGGATAAAGGGAACATTGTTTCCATGACAGGTGATGGTGTCAACGACGCACCTGCTTTAAAACAGGCAGATATCGGTGTTGCTATGGGTATTACCGGAACAGAAGTATCAAAAGATGCTGCATCTATGATATTGACAGATGACAATTTTGCGACTATTGTTAAAGCAGTAGAAAATGGACGTAATGTATATCGAAACATTAAGAGTGCAATCCAGTTCCTGCTGTCAGGTAATTTTGCCGGAATTTTAGCAGTATTGTATGCTTCTATTGCAGGACTTCCGGTCCCATTTGCTCCTGTTCATCTTCTGTTTATCAACTTGCTTACAGATAGTTTGCCGGCTATTGCTCTTGGACTTGAGCCTCACACAGAAAGTGTTATGAATGAAAAGCCAAGACCAATGAACGAATCTATTTTAACAAAAGATTTTCTTTCCAGAATTGGAATTGAAGGTTTTGTAATCGGTATTATGACAATGGTTGCCTTTTATATTGGATATCAGGAAAACCCACTTTTAGCTTCTACACTGGCATTCGGAACTTTATGTACTTCTCGTCTGGTACACGGATTTAACTGTAAATCTTCCGAACCAGTATTGTTCACTAAGAGATTTTTCAATAACATCTATTTGATTGGTGCTTTTGGGCTGGGGCTTGCATTGATTACAGCAGTTATGTTAATTCCTGCACTGCACAGTATTTTCCAGGTACAGACATTAAACCTGACACAGCTTCTTATTATGTTTGGTCTGTCACTGGCAAACCTTCCGATTATTCAGTTTATTAAATGGATACGTACAAAAATCGGTAAATAAAGGATTTTTGGAGGATATGTATGGATTTGAACAAGAAAAACATGAAAAATATTATGCTGCTGATTGTATTTGCTGTTTTGTTCTACGTAGGAGTACAGCGAGTAGAAAGTGTGGCGGCAGGATTTTCCTTTGTAGTCAGCATGGTCTTTCCGTTTTTGCTGGGAGCTGCTATGGCATTCATTTTAAATGTTCCTATGAGTTTCATGGAAAGAAGATTGTTTTCTAAAGTAAAGGGGAAGACAAAAAAGCTGAAAAGACCTGTCTGTCTTGTGCTGTCTATTCTGTTTGTAGTTGCTATTTTATGGATTGTACTTCTGGTGGTTATTCCTGAAGTGGCAAGTACAGTTACCAGTTTAAGTGTAAATATAGAGTCAGCACTTATTAAATTTCAAAGATGGGCTATGGACATTTTTGAAGATAATCAACAGATTGAAGTTTGGATTGCCGGCTTGCAGTTTGATTGGGACGGAATTATTCAGACAGCTTTCGGATTTCTGAAAAGCGGAGCCGGAAATGTTTTAAATTCGACAATGACTGTGGCAAAGACAGTTATCAATTCTGTTATGAATTTTTGTGTGGCTTTTGTGTTTGCCTGCTATATCCTCCTTCAAAAAGAGAAGCTTGCTGTACAAATCCGAAAGATTTTATATGCCTTTTTTTCTAAGAAGGTGGTAATAAAGGTATTGGAGATTGCATCTTTAAGTTACAAAACCTTTGCCAATTTTGTTACAGGACAGTGCTGTGAAGCTGTTATTTTGGGAACTATGTTCTTTATTTCCATGAGCATTTTAAAATTCCCGTATGCACTTTTAGTAGGAGTTTTGATTGCATTTACAGCTTTAATTCCGATTTTCGGTGCTTTTATCGGATGCTTTTTGGGAACCTTTTTAATAATGGTAGCAGATCCTATGAAGGCCATTGCCTTTGTTATTTTATTCCTTGTATTACAGCAGATTGAGGGAAATTTGATTTATCCTCATGTGGTAGGCGGTTCCGTAGGATTGCCATCTATTTGGGTTCTGGTTGCTGTCACTGTAGGCGGAAGTTTAATGGGAATTGTAGGTATGCTGGTATTTATTCCGATTTCTTCTGTGGTGTATGCATTGTTTCGGAAAATGGTATATAAAAGATTAAAGGAGAGAGGAATTCATGATATTTGATACTCATGCACATTATGATGATAAGGCATTTGATAAAGACCGAGAGAAAATGTTGGAATATGTAACAGCCAATGGAGTGGAAAACATCATAAATGTAGGAGCTTCTTTCAGAGGAGCAGAGGACTCTGTAAAACTGGCGAAAAAATATCCATTTATTTATGCAGCAGTAGGTATTCATCCGGATGAGGTGGGTGAACTAGATGAGGAGAAAATGTACAGGCTCAGACAACTGTGCGATGAGGAAAAGACGGTTGCAGTAGGGGAAATCGG